>OLIJ01000039.1_pt1 | contig 142424 bp, 129 predicted proteins | sample 1609731 | NCBI WGS metagenome assembly OLIJ01 (sample SAMEA4350159, study PRJEB24818) | metagenome | biome: human; feature: gut; material: faeces | place: Denmark | collected 2013-09
TTCCTCCTCACTGGCGGGTACGCTGCTGTCGATGAGTATTGTCGGGCTGCCGGTCACACTGGCGGCAGGGATGGCGATCATTAAATACGGCCCGTCCCGTCTTTATGTCTTCGCTTACACTCTGATGGTGCTTGTGTCCCGCGGGGTGTTTCTTGGTCTTCTTTTTCCCCCCCCAACAAAAGGGGGGGGGGGTTGGGGCGGCCCGCCCAAATCACCCCCACCGGGCCGGCGCGGGGGGTGTTCGCCCACGGGCCGCCCCCCCCGCCGACCGCCACTCCGGGGATCAGGCACATCAGCACCGCGGCGCCGGTAAGGATGGCGGTATTGGCGAAGGCGCTACTCAGTACCTCTACCACCGGCGCGCGCAGGGTCAGCGAAGTTCCCCAGTCACCGCTGAACAGATTTTTCAGCCACAGCAGGTACTGGACCGCCGCCGGTTTATCCAGCCCGTAGACGTGACGGATCTGCTCGATAGCTTCGGCGGAGAGCTGGCCGGCCAGCGCGTTGGCGATCGGGTCGCCGGGTACCAGCTTAGCAATCAGGAACACCAGCAGCGAGATCAGAAACAGCAGCGGGACGGCCTGCGCCAGCCGAAGCAGTACGATGCGTATCATGATTTCAGCCACACGCGGGTCAGGTCGTAGAAGTTCTGCGCCGGTACGTTAAAGCCCTGGACGGCAGGCGATGTGGTAAACACGCGGTTCAGCTCCAGCAGCGGGACGAACGCCGCCTGCTGCTGGAACTGCTGGTTGACCTGGTGCCACAGGGTCAACGCTTTCTGACGGTCGATGGTTATGCTGGCCTCGGCAATCAGCGGCGCGACGCCGGTAATCACCTTTTCGCCTTTGCCCCGCGAAACCACGTAGTTTTTCCACGCCACGTTCAGCCACTGCGGGCTAATCAGCCCCCACTCCATGGTGAACAGCCCGGTATCATCGGCGAGGTTGGCCAGATGCGAGCTGTAGGTGATCCACTCCTGCGACACGACCTTCACGGTAATGCCGACCTTGCTGAGATCGCGCTGGATCCACTCGATAACCGGCTGGTTCTGGTCGTAAGTGATGATGGTGAAGCTCACTTCGCCGGGCTGGTAGCCCGCATCGGCCAGCAGCTTTTTCGCCCCTTCCGGGTCGTAGGCATAGTCTTTCTGCTCGGCCAGAAAAGCTTCATTAGAACGGTTGAGTATGCTGTAGCTCGCCACCGCGTGGCCGTTGAGCAGCGATTTCACCAGCTCTTCGCGGTTGATGGCCTTAATCACCGCCTGACGGACCGCCAGCTGGCTGGTATATTTATTGGCAAAGTTCCAGCCGAGGAACAGCTGGTTGGCCTCTGTGCTGTCGTGCACCGTATAGCCGCTTTGTGAGAGCAGATCTACCGCGTCGGTCGGGGTACGTGACAGGATATCCACCTGGCCTGATTGCAGCGCGCTGACGCCAGTGCTGCCGTCGAGAATTGGACGGAAGATCAGCCTTTCCATATACGGCTTTTTGCCCCACCAGTCGTCGTTGCGAACCAGCTCGGTGCGGTCGTTGCGTACCCGCAGCACAAAGCGGTACGGGCCGGTGCCGGTAGGGTGCTCCGCCAGCCCGTCCTGACCCCATTTTCTCAGCGCCTCCGGGCTGAAAATACCGGAAACCCAGTTGCCCTGCGGCAAGAAACGCAGGAAATCAGGGAAAGGCTGGTTGAAGGTGTAGCGGACGGTAAGCGGATCAACGACCTCAATTGCTTTCAGATCGTGATAGACCTGAGCCATGGTGGCCTGTGAGCGGGCGTCATAGTATTCAAACTGTGGATCGGTATAACGGCGCACGTTAAAACGCACCGCTTCGGCGTCAAACGACGTGCCGTCATGGAACTTGACCCCTTCGCGGAGATGGAAGGTAAAGACGGTTGCATCATCATTGATTTCCCAGCGGGTCGCCAGTCCGGGGACGATCGGCGGGGTGCCCTGCGCCGCGGGTACGGAGAGATCTTCTGCGACCAACGACTCGTAAATATGTTTATCAACCCGGTAGGTTTCATAAGAATACTGTCGGTTAGGATCGTAAATCGTCGGTTCCAGAGCCTGACCAATAATTAAGATTTTGCCATAACGAGATTTCTCATCGCTATCCTCAGCAAAGGACAAACCGGGCAGTCCTAATCCCATTAATAATGTGGTGGAAATAGCCGTAAGCTGTAATAGCTTACGACGAGATAATAATATCCCGGATGGAAAGTTCTTGTTTTTCATGGCGATGTCCAAGTTTTGAATGCAGGTCTTTGTAATATTTGCCTGAATTTTTTGTCTTTCCATCAGGTCTGAAGGCGATGTTAGCACTGGAAAAAAAAGAGCATAAATGCGCATTTGTGATTTTATATTCTATTTTTTTAATTTGCGGTTTTCGACTTTGGTTTGCCGGATTTAATAATTGTCGATAAAAATGGTTTTATTTATTGTCAGTTCTTTTTATTTCGGTAAATGACATGCGCAATAACATTATTCTCAGCGGGTTTACGATGGCGGCGGTTTCACATATTAACTACGGTATGTGGCGCGACCCGCAGGACCAAAGCCATCGTTATACCGATATTGAGTACTGGGTAGGTCTGGCGAAGCTGCTGGAAGAGAACGATTTTGACTGCCTGTTTATTGCCGATGCGCTGGGGCTGATTGACAGCTGGCAGGGCAGCCCTGCGGCCTCGCTTAAGCAAGGCATCCAGTCTCCGCTTATCGATCCGCTGCTGCTGGTCTCCGCCATGGCGGCACAGACAAAGCGGCTGGGGTTCGGTATCACCGTCTCCACTACCTATGAGCAGCCTTACCTGCTGGCGCGAAAATTTACCACTCTCGATCACCTGACCAATGGGCGTATTGCCTGGAACGTCGTAACCTCACAGTTGGAGAGCGCGGCGCGCAATCTCGGACTGGAAAAGCAGATCGATCATGACGAACGCTACGAGCGTGCGCAGGAGTTCCTTGAGGTGACCTACAAGCTGTGGGAAGGCTCGTGGGAAGATGATGCGGTACGCCGTGACCGCGAGGCGGGCGTCTATACCGACCCCGCCAAAGTCCACCCGATCCGCCATCAGGGGCGCTGGTTTACCGTACCGGACGCGCACCTCTCTGAACCCAGCCCGCAGCGGACGCCGGTCATTTTTCAGGCCGGGGGCTCGCCACGCGGCATTGATTTTGCTGCTCGTCATGCGGAGGTGGTGTTTGTCGCCGGGCTGGACGCCAGCGGCGTCCGTCGACAGGTCACGGCCATTAAGTCGCGGGCGGCGGAGTTTGGCCGCTCGCCGGGGGCAATTAAGTTTATCAGCGCGGTAACGGTCATTACCGCAGAGACCGAACGTGAAGCGCAGCAGCGTTATTCAGAACGACGCGCGCGCTATGATTTACAGGGCGCGTTGATTCACTATGGCGCCAGCACCGGCGTCGATCTTTCCGGCCATTCGCTGGATGCGCCGCTGGCATGGCAGCAGACCAACTCTAACCGCTCGCTGCTGAAAATGGTCACCGGCGAGGATGGACAACCGAGCCGCACGCTGCGCGAAGTATTTCATCCTGAGCAGGGGCTAGGGCGGCAGAAGACCTTTGTCGGCAGTGGTGCCAGCGTTGCCGGGCAGTTGGCGCAGTGGCTGCAAGAGAGCGATACCGATGGCATTAATCTTGCGCAGTGGCTTTCTCCAGGCTGTTTTGAGGATTTTGCCCGTTGGGTGATCCCGGAGCTGAAACAGCGCGGCCTGTTAGGGAACCCGACTGAGACGCTGACGCTGCGTCAGCGGCTATTCCCCGACGGCGGTGCCGAGCCTGCAGCCGATCATCCGTCGCAGCAAAATTAGCGCACAGAACAAAAGTCGGAAGCTGCATATCTGAGTGGTGTTAGTCCATGGGATGCGAATAGCATTGCACCTGAGTTTAGTGGGAAGTATCTATTAGTTGAGTGTTATGAAACGAATGAAGGGCAGCAGGGAAGCAGTAATAAACTCGCCTGGCTGCAAGAATTCAACGTATTTGTCCCGGTCTCTATGCAAGTATTTGATAAACCTGAAATTTCGGTGAAACTGGAAAATGTTAGCGTGATACGTTAATAAGCAAGCAGGCTCACCGTTTTCGTCGGTGAGCCTTTTATGACCCTGGCTCGAGTATGGTCCAGACCTGGTCAAGATTAACTGGCGGTGAGAACAATTTCGAATTTCCTCTACTCGCTCAAATCGGCCATTTAAGTCGCTAGTTAAGCGATTAGCAGAAGAACATTCCTGTCAGTGATTATAATCCCTCAGAAAAACTGTCAGCACATCTTTCGGAGGAATACCCCCGCACAAACACGATCCTTTCATTTCAAACCTTACTGGTCCAGTCCGATAATGCTCAAAACAATATTATTTTTCACTGCGCTGAAAAGCATTCAATTATTACGGTTGTTATCAGTCTGAGGGTGCTGGCGGTGGTACTGCAAAGAACTCTTTATTAAATTAAATATGAGAACTGGGCAGACTCAGAAGAGAAAAAGGCCGCCTCATGGCAGCGGCCAGTGAATGACTATAGAGGTGATACCGTCTGGACATTGTGTTGGAAAACGTAAGGATCAGATAGCAACTCAAATTGCTCGTCATCCGGATAGGTGACTGCAATCTGGTACTGTTCGCCTGCGAATGCTTTCACGGCATCAAGATCTTTCCAGTAAGTTGCCAGGAAGAAATGCTCCCATTCACCCTGCGTCTCTCTGCGTACATATGCTCCCAGATTTCCTGGTGTCCCTTCAGAATGTTCAACACCTGTCTTTTGCAGATGATTTGCAAAGCCTTCTGCATGCCTGAACGGTACGCATCCGTGCCATGTTCTGACTACCATGCATCTATCCTCATGTTATGAAAGTTTTTAACCATAACATGGTATGGGAGGAAGTGTGATTCGCGATCGGGATGTTATGGTAGATTGCTTGTCAGTTAGAAAGCAGCCTAACCAAACAACCAGGGAAAGGAGAGTCATCGGTATGACGATTTTAGTGACGATACAGGCTCAGCTCATTACTGGAGAAGCGCAGGTGATAAAAAGCCTGGCTCCTGAGGGGATGCTGGCCGCCGTATTTGAAGACGACGGCCAGACCGGGTATTTCTACGCGCTCGATGAGTCCGTTGATGGAAACCCGATTCAGGATGCAGTACATATCTAAAATGTCGAGGATATTTCAGACGGCCACATTCCTTCTGACGTTAAAATCGGCTGGTCAGAAGACAGTCAGAAGTGCGTGCTCCTTATCAACGGATATCCGCATGGAGCGTTCGATTTCGTGGGGAAAAATGGGTACTGCAGAAGCGGATTTCCTCCCCCGATAAACAAGGTATGGTCTGTGTCCGGCCATGAGTGGAGCGATTCGGTGGATGACTTTTTCCGGTGAGTTACGGTGGGCTTAACGCCTGACTTTATTCTCTATCCATATTTATAATGTCACTCTGAAGAGGGCGGACGATTTCCTGGACTCTCAGGAGATAAACTATGTATTCCGTATGTCCGCTTCTCGCTCAGCGCTGCCCTTTAGTGCTGCCGTTCACTTCGTTGCCTGCACTCTGCTCGCCCCCGTGTCCAGGGTATGGGAGGAGGTGTTCGGCAGTCCGCCATTCTTGATGGAGGGCAGGGGATGCATACCATCAATGCCGCTACTGATGGCAGAAAAACGGTGTGTCCTTATTAATAATGCAACGTTACATGAAATTATATTATTCCCTGAATCCACTTCGCAATAATCAACAATGTCTATGCAATACATACTGTGTTTTTATTCAGTGCGATATAATGAACCCAGATAAAACTTTCGCTTGTCGTAACGGAAGGGTGGAATAAGTAAGGAAGTTTTTGAAGAGCGCGGTAAGGAGGTGGTGGAACACCTTCTTACCGCTAACCACAGACAACTGAACAGGAGTTGAATATGGCTGAGCAGAATTTTAAGCCAGAAAGTGCTATTGCCAAAATAGAATCTGATGAATCAGAAACTAGTGGCGAAAATTGCGATCTGCTACGTAAAAAATCAGTTAAGCACTCGCAGAATAGATTCACAACGGAGTCATCACAACCGCTTAACCGCACGGAGTTTTATGACCGTATGCGGCATGACTATATCCCGCTCCAGGGTGACTGGCTTTCGCAGGCCGGATTTACACCGGGTATGCCGATAAAAATCAGAGTGATGCCAGATTGCATTGTGATCACCGCCCAGAACAGCCGGGAGTTGTTCGGTTGTGCCGAAGGGTTAAGCGCGGCTCATTTCAGCAAGAAGAAAATGGACTTATGGATCAAGACGTTTCCCGGTGCGCTTAATGATACCGGTGACCTGCCGGTCATCCGGCGGGAGAAGCCCCGCTATGATTGCCTGAAGCGAAGCCGTGACTGACCCTTAAGGTAAAATCCCGGCGGCTCAGGCGGCCGGGTTTTTTGTGAAGATCAATCAGGATCTGAAGGAGGTAATTTTCGCGAGTTGTATTTATCTATTAAATTAAAAACTATAGTTGCTAACGTAATAGCCACCCCTGCAATGCATCCAAAAACAATTGCTCTTTTTATCTGTCCTTCGGGGATCAAAAAGTAACCGTTTTTAATATGTTCGATGAATGAAGCTCCAACGCCTAAAATAAAACAGACCAATATGCAGAAAATGCAAGAGTAAATTAATAGTTTGATATATGAAATCATTTTTTCCTTCGTTATCTTGTTTAGATGTATCTTTCTGCACAGGTTTATTTAGTAACTCTTTTGTATACCCACCTAAAAACTCTGTTCCAAGTGAACCTACGGTATCAAAAGTGAAACCAGGTACTTCCTTTCCTGTTATTGAATTGATGACTCCAGGTGCATATTTACCAAAATTTCCACCTAGCCAAGCGCCTGTTGTTGCTATACCAACACTTATAGCCATCCACAATCACTTCTGTGATGTTATCACCTTCAGGCAGGTCACCTTTAGCCAGTTTATCCAGTCCAGCCTGTGTCTGCTCCACAGTAAGTACTCGTTAAAGATAAAATCCCGGCTCAGTGGCCGGGATTTTATCATTCAAGACTGATAAATTATTTCGTATTCATTCCCTAGTTCTTCACGAAGACGTTGGGCTAATTTATAGCCATCGTCAATAAACAACTTTTCTTCTTCCTTATTTTTAAAACCCGATGATGCAGGATCATCGATATTGAGAATGGCATCATATCGCTTAGCCCACTCTTCAAGACTACTTTTTAATCCTGAAGATATTGGCAATTTTTCAGGTGATATATCACCAAGTTCTTCAGGAGCTACTCCCCACAATGGATGACACTGATAATCAGCCATTAATTTTATTTTTTTCATTTTACTGAACCTCGTAAATTGGCTCCCACGATATACCCGTTATTTCCTACGGTGACAGCAATATTATATTTCTTACCGTTTATCATGGTCTCATAAATTGGACGGCCAGTGCCATTGCCTTGATAACCAACTATTTTACCATCAGTGACGGCTTTCATTACTATATCAGGAATGCGCGCCTCTGATACACCTATTTGCGCAAATTGGCTACCATGGCTTTCCACAATATGTTGCAGCCCTGCTTTGGAGCTACCTTTTTCAAGAAAAATAATCTTGCCGCTACTGTCTTTTGCAGCACTCACAACATTTTCAGGTGTAAACTTAATACCCTGAGCTGTCATTTCATTAAATAATGACTTAGTTGTAAAACTATTTTTTGCTATCAGTACAAGATCTTTACCTAACATTCCCAGTGATACTAATGCAGCCTGATTTTCTGGATCAGATACGAACGCGGCATACTTCATCCATTCAGGACTATTTTGATCTATTTTCGTCAGATCCCGGCCGTTCCACTGCTGAACGTAGGCTTTGGCCTCATCACTGCTCATTACATCGGCACCAATGCCATTCAACCAGTCAGGGCGATCGGCCATATCAATACCGCCCTGAGCCACTTCTTTATCAACAACTACGGCTTCCAGCGGGTTATCCTTCAGCTTCTGATCGGTTTCAGCACTTTGCTTATCGCTAACTTGCTTCCACTTATCAATAACGGCCTGGCAATCACCTCCTGATTTCCGGCAATCTGCAAGCTCCTTATCAAAGGCCAATGCCTGAGTGCTGCTTAAATAATTATTTTCAACCGTCGTTTTCCCGGCCTGCGCGCCGGAAACCGCAGAGGCGCTGCTGTCTCCTGCCAGCCCACCCGCCAGTCCCGCCGCCAGCGTTGCCAGCGTCGAGACGGTTTGCTTCTGAGTTTCGTCCAGTTCGCTGACCGTTTTGCCGTACATCTGCGTGGCGATGATGCCGATCAGTTCGCCGGTTGCAGCGCCAGCGGCACCGGCGAGGGCGTTCTGGTTCTGCGCGGCGGCAAGGGCGGCGTTGACCACCGCATGCGCGGCGACCTTGCCCGCATCGTCCAGATTGCTGTAGTGGCCGATAACTTCCGCCACATACGGCGCCGCGCCGCCGGCCAGTGCCGCCTTTAGGTCGCTGCCCGCCAGCCCCTGCACGGCGGCGGTTGCCGCCTGAATCGCCTGCTGGACGCTGCTCCCGGTCCCCCATTGCTGCTGCGCGGCCTTATAGCCTTCGGTGGCGGCCAGCTGAGCGTTATATTTCTCCCAGGCCTCCTTGCTGGCGCCTTTTTCCGGCTCGTTGATCTTTTCCTTCGCCAGCTCGGCCTTGCCTGCGTTGATGGCGTTAATCTGTCCCTCGGTGCGCGCAATATCCGCCATCTGGTTGCCAATCTCGCCGATCAGCTGGGTCTGCTGCAGGCGCTGCTGCTCCTTCTCCTTATCAAATATCGGCGACAGGGTCTGGTTGGCATGCTCCACGTCGCGGCTGAGGTACGCCACGTTCTGGGTCTGCTGGCCCTGGTCGCGGACAATTAGCGTACCGTCGGAGACCGCCGCGTGCGTGGTGCTGCTGTCGTGGCCTTCGTTGTTCCCGCCGGTCAGCAGGCCGTTGGCCATGTTGCCGGCAAACTGGCTGCCGATGCTGCCGCCGGTGCTGAACCCGACGCTCTGGTGTTCGGTTTTAAAATCGGCGCGGTTGTCGATATCGCCCCAGCCCAGCGTGCCGGTGTCGAGGCGGTTTTTGTCCGCCGTCGCCGTCGAGCCAATCACCGCGCCATCCAGCTGCGTATGCTCGCCGACGGTGATGTCATAGCCGCCTTTGCCGGCAAAGATGCCCGTCTGCTCCACCACGGAATCGTAGTTGCTGTGCATCTTGTCCTTGCTGAGGTTGACGCTGGCGGAGCCGCTCATGGAGCCGAAGGTGAAGCTGCCCCCGGCGCTGGCGTTCTGCTGTTTTGAGTCGTAGCGGTCGCTGTCCTGCTCAGAGGTGAGGGTCAGGTTGCGGCCGATATCGGCGATAACCGTGTCGCCGCTGACCTGGGCGCCGGTGAGGGTGGTGTCGCGTCCGCTGTTGAGGATCAGATTGTTGCCGGCATCGACGGTGGTTTCGCTGTGGGTGGTGCCGTTGCCGCTTTCGCTGCCTTTGCCCTTGTTGGCGCTGGCGGAGACGCTGATCCCCCAGCCGCCGGAGCCCACGCCAATCCCGACGCCGACCGTGCCGCCTTTGCTTTCGTTTTTGCCTTCAAGCAGCGAGGTGTTTTCAGCAGAGATCAGGTTCAGGTCGCGGCTGGCGGAGAGGGCCACGTCGTTGCCTGCCTTCAGCTGGCTGCCGACCGCGTTCAGGTCGCCTTCGCGGGCGGTGATGCTGAGGTCGCGCCCCGCCGTCAGGCTGCTGCCCTGGGCGGTGGTCTGCTCGCTGCGCTGGGTTGATTTCGACGACTGGCTGCCGTAAGAGAGGCTGACGCCAACGGTATTGTTGTTGGCCGGATCGTTGCCCTGCGCGGCATCCAGACGGGCGGCCTGGCCGGCCTGCACGCCGGAGAGGGCCGCCTTCACGCCCTGCAGGGCCTGCAGGCGGCTGCTGCCGGCGGATTTGGCGTCCTGGGTGGCCTGCACCACGCTGTTGAGGGCGCTGCCCGCCGTACCGGAAAGGGCCAGGGTCAGGCCGGAAGTTTTCTGTTCGACCACGTGGGTCTGCCGGCTCTGGTTTTCGGCGGCGGTAATGGCGACGTTTTTGCCGCTCAGGGCCATGTCCTGCCCGGCGATCAGATCGGAGCCGTTGACCGTCAGGTTGTCGCCCGCGCGCAGGGTCAGGTCGCCGTTCACGCTGCCGACGGTGCTGCCTGCCCGGGTAACATCCGCCCCGGTATCGGTGGTTTTCACGCTCTGGGTGCCGTAGCTGAAGCCGATCCCGCCGGAGCTCATCAGCCCCGATTTTTTCTCCTGCTTCAGGTGCTGCTCGCTGTTGTACTCATCCTGGGTATCGATCCGCAGGTCGTTGCCCGCCCGCAGGGCCACGTCGCCGCTGCCGGCCACGCTGCTGCCGCGCACGGTGAGGTCGTTGCCGGCGGTGATGCTGACGCTGTCGCCGTTCAGCTCGCTGCCCTGGGCCGTCTGCCGCGATACGCTGTCCTCGGTGCGGGTGGTGGTTTTGGACAGCCACCCGCTGCTGCCGGTGACCTTGTGGCGCTCGTCCAGCGCCTGGCTGTTTTCGCCCGCCGCGAGGGTGAGGTTATTGCCCGCGCCGAGGTTCAACGCTGCGCCGGAGGAGAGGAGGGCGCCGCGGGCGCTGAGGTCGTGCCCGGCGCTCAGCGTGACGCTGCCTTTGCCGGTCACTTCGCTGCCGGTGCTGCTGCTCTGGCTCTGGCTGAGGGCGTTGTCGGCATCCCACACCAGACTATCGCGCCAGGCGGTGGTGACGTCGTTGAGCTGGATATCGCGCCCGGCGACCAGCCGGACTTCGCCGCGTTCGCCGCTGGCGACCACCTGCGCGCCGCTGAGGGTGATATCGCGGCCGGAGTGCAGCGTCAGACCGCCGTCATCGCCCTGGACATAAATGCCGGAGACGCTGTCGATGGTGGTGCGGCTGAAGCGGTTATCGCCGCTGACGCTCCGGGCGTCGGCGAGGGTGGTGGTGGCGTTGATGTCCCGTCCGGCCACCGCCTGCAGGCTGCTGTCGCCCTGGATGATGCCGCCGATGTTATTGATATCGTTGCGGGCGCTCAGACGCACGTCGTCGCCGGTCAGGGTGCCCGCCCGGTTGGTGATATTGTCGGCGTCAAGCTGCAGGACGCGGCGGCCGTTAAGGGTGCCGCTGTTGAAGAGGTCGCCGTTGAGCCTGATGCTGACGTTATTCCCGGCGAGCAGCGCGCCGGAGCCGTCGATGTCGCCCGGTTTAACTTTGGCGTAGACCTGCGGCACCAGCACGCTCTGCAGCGAGCCGTCCGGCATCTTCACCGTGGTGTTCACCAGCCAGACGATATCCCCGGTCAGCAGCGCCATCTGCTCGGGGGTCAGCGCCACGCCGCTCTTCAGCGCGTACTGTTTGCCGAAGGTAATACCCTGATCCATCAAGGCTTTAAACTGCTCTTCGTCGCTGGTGTAGCCGTCAAGGTAGCGCTGGCCGGTCAGGGCGATCACCTGCTCGCGGATCAGCCGCTGCTCATAGTAGCCGTCTCCCAGCCGTTTCAGCGTCGTGTCGCCATTGCCGGCCAGCGCCTGCTGCATGTAGTCGCTGCCGAGCCACTGCTTCTGGTTGGTGAAGCGCGGATCGGTCTCCACCAGATACGGCACGTCGGCGGCTGGGTTGACCGTAAACAGGCTGTTATCCGGCAGGGTGGTGTTCGGGCCGACGATGCGAATCGCCCCTTCCGCGGGCGTGACCTCAAACTGCTGGCCCGCCGGCGGCGTGACCGGCTCGCCGGGCGAAACGGCGTGCTGGCCGGCGACGGCGCCCGCCACGCCGATCGCCGCTGCCGTGCCCTGCGGGGTCAGCGGCGCGATGGTGAGCGGCGTGCCCTCGACGCTGCCGCCGCTGATGAGCTGCCCCGGCTTCAGGGAGATGCTCTGAATTTCGGTCGGCGGCGTCCAGGCGGTACGGTCGCGGCCCTGCTCGTCGCCCCCTTTGTGGCGAATGCGGTAGTAGTGGGTGGCGGTACCGACGTCGGTGGTTCGCCGCTCGCCCGTTACGGCGTCGTTTTTCACCTCCTGCAGGCTGGCGATCGCCAGGGTACCGCCGGCGATGACCTGGCTCTTATCGTTCAGCAGGCGGTCGCCGGTGAGCGTTATATTGCCGCCGGCGAGGATCTTCGCCGGGTCGGATTCGAGGACCCGCGTCTCTTCCACCGTGCGGGTATAGTCGAACTGGTTGAAGCTATCGTTATTACTGCCGGTGTCGTCCGGGGTATTCAGATTGCGCAGGCCGTCGGCGGAATTACCGTCGACAAACACGCCGTCGTCCGCGGCGTTCCAGCGGTTGGGGGAGCCGGTGTGCTGATATTCGGTCACCTGTTCCTGAGCAACGGTGACGATCCCGGTGGTGAAGCGATCGTTGATGTTGTTGATCTGCCCGGCGGCGATCGTCATATCCCCGGCGGACTCGATCGTCGCGCTGTGGTTATCGATCGTTCCCGTCCGGCCGATCGCGGCGCCGTTATCCCCCAGCGCGCCGCCAATCAGCAGATCGCCGCCGCTGTAGATCAGCCCGTGGTCGCGGTTGTTCAGGGTCTGCACCCCGAGGTCGACGCGCTCGCGCCCGGCAAGGGTCGCCGCCGTGCCGTTTTCCGCCAGGTTGTTGAAGGTGACGGCGTTGACGCCAACGGCGTTGCCGTAGATGCGCCCGCTGCCGCTGTTGGTGAGGGTTCCGGCGTTAATCCGCGTATAGCCGCCGTCGATCAGCCCGGCGTTGAACAGCGTGTCGCTGACGTTAAGCGTGTTTTGCCCGGCGTTAATTTCGCCGCTGGACCCGTTGCTCAGGCTGCGGCCGGTGAGATCGAGCCTGCTGCCCGCCAGCAGCTTACCGCCGTTGGTGATATCCCCCGCAGAGATGAGCGTGAAGCTGCCGTTGGCCACCATCGTCCCGCTGTTATTCAGCGACTGGCGGCTGCTCAGCGCCATATCGCCGAGCGACAGCAGCTGGCCGCCGCCGTCGAGACCGTCCGCGTCGATGCGCAGCATCTCGCCGGCTTTCACCGTGCCGCCCTGGTTTAGCAGCGCCAGCCCGTCGCCGCGAATATCCACCGTCCCGGAGGCCGCCAGCCCGCCGCTGCGGTTGTTGAGCTCGCCGTCGTTGCGTACCGTCAGCGATTTATCGGCCAGGATCATCCCGCTCTGGTTATCGATCGTCTCGGTGGCGAGGGCGATGTTCTGCGCCTCCAGCCCCTGATTGTCGCCAAGGGTATTCTGGTTGATAAGCCTGGCGGCCGTGAGCGTTAGCGTCGCGCCGCTGCGCATCAGCCCGGAAACGTTATCCACGATGCCGCGGGCGCTATCGATCAGCAGATCGTCGACGCTCTGGATCTCTCCCCCGCCGTTGTGCAGTTGCCGGCTGCGCAGGGCGGCGGCTGCGCTGCTGATGATGCTGCCGCTGCGGTTGCTGATATCGTCGGCGGCGAGCGTCAGGCCCTCGCCGCTCTGGATCAGGCCGCCGCTATCGTTGACCAGCTGCCCGCCGCTAACGCTCAGCGTCCGCTGCGCCGCCAGCTGGCCGCCCTGGTTGTCCAGCCGGTCGGCGCGGAGAAGGGTGTCCGCGTTGCTGAACAGGGTACCCTGGCGGTTGTCGAGGCTGGTGACGCCGATGTCGAGCGCGCCGCCCGCGCCGACGATCCCCCGGGCGTTGTCCAGCGTGCCGCCGTTCAGCGTCATCGCGCCCAGCGCTTTCAGGCTGCCCTCCTGGTTCTGGAAGGCGCTGAAGCTGGCGTTCAGGGCCTGCTCCGCGGCGAACTGACCGGCACGGTTATCAACATCGCCCCCTTTGAAGGTGAGTGTCCCGCCGCTGGCGAGGTAGCCGCGCTGGTTATTGAGCGCGCCGCTGTGAATATTCAGCGCGCCGTGCGAGTACAGCGAGCCGGACTGGTTGTTGAAGGTGCCGTCGGCGAGCGCCAGCGTGGCCCGGTCGGCGACGATAACGCCCTGCTGGTTATCCAGCCCGGCGGCGCTGATGGTCTGCGTTTTGGCCGCTTCGATGCGCCCTTTGCCGTTGCTGACCGCCTGCGTGCTGCGGATCTCGCCGCTGCCGGTAGCGGCGGAAATCAGCCCCTCGTTATTATTGAGAATGCCGGCGTCGAGCCGGGTATCGCCTGCCGCGGCGAGGGTGCCTTTGCGGTTATCCAGCGTCGTCCCGGCGTGTGCCGTCAGGCTGCCGCTCTGCGCCGCCAGCACTTTCCCGCCCTGGTTATCGACGGAGTGCGCCGCGAGCTGAATATCGCCGTTGGCGGCAATCTCCCCCTCCCGGTTATCGATATCGCCCGGCAGTTTGACCGCCAGGGCGCCGCTGCCGGTCTGCACCAGCTTGCCTTTGCGGTTCGAAAGATGCCGGGCGGAGAGGGTTATCGCGTCGGCGCTGAGCGTGCCGCCGTCGTTGTTGAGCGTTTGGCCGCTGCGCAGGGTCAGATCCCGGGCGTTGACCTCGGCATTTTGGGTGAGCAGGTGGCCCGCGCCGCTGTCCAGCTCGACCCGTTGGCCCTGGGTCCGGCTGCCGCTGACGTCCACCCCCTGGCCGCTGGCGTGCAGGTTTCCGCCGGCCAGCGTCTGGCCGTGGACGCTCAGCTGGCCGTCGGCGTGCAGCCGCAGGTCGCCGCTCTCCGCCAGCTTACCGTCATTTTGTACTCCGGCGGCCAGCACGCTGCCGCGGCTGCCGGTGAGGCTGGCCGCCTGAATGTCCACATTATGGCCGGCGGTCAGCGCGCCGCCGTTGCTGAACTCGCCGGCGGTACGGACGGTGGCGTTTTCGCTGGCGCGCAGCGTGCCGCTGTTTTCAATGCGGCCGTCGGCGGTCAGGTTCACGCTCCCGGCCTGGGCGCCAATGGCGCCGGCGTTGCGCACCCCGACGCCGCTCTCCGTGCCGACCATGCGGATTTTACCCGCGTACATGCCGCCGAGGCTGGCGACATCCACCGCCAGCTGCGGACGCGTTGCCGGATCGTCGCCGGTTTTTTCGATGCGCTGGTGGGCGGCATCCACCCGGTTGCGTCCGGTGGTGACCTGCAGATCCTTCGCCCACAGCCCGGCGTTAACCTTCACCGAGCGGGCGATAATATCGGTGTAATCGGCCCCCGAGCTCTCCATCCCGGCGCCTTCGATGGTCACTTCGCCGCGTTCGACCTGATAGCCGGTGAGATTGCCGTTATTAATCTGCGCCTGGCCGGTGGTCAGGGTGGCGCGGTTGGCGTTGATAAAGCCGCAGCCATTACAGGTAATGCCGGACGGGTTGGCGATCACCACCTGGGCCTTTTTCCCGGCCACTTCAATCATCCCGTTTAGCCGGCTGGGGTCGCGCGAGTTGACCTCGTTCAGAATGACCTTCGCTTCCCCTTTCGCCAGCCAGGGATTCCCCGCCACCATGCCGCCCAGCTGGGTCTGCACGTTTTTATGCGAGTTATTGAGGATCGCCCCCTGCTGGTTGACGTCGAACTGGCTGTAGGTATTGCGCGATACCCCGGCGGCCGACGGGGTCTGAATATTGACCTGCGGCGTACCGTTGGCGCTCGGCAACACCGTTGGCTGCTGGTTTTTCGGCGCTCCGGCGTCGGCGACGATATTGGCCTGCGCTGGATGAATAACGCCCATCGCCAGCCACAGGCTGAGGCTGATGGCGCTGACCTTGCCGTGCAGCTGGCGCGGGAGGCGTCCCGGCGCGGAAGAACGTGCGGAGCCGGCGCGTCCGGAGCGGGCGATGTCCGCCACCACCATCAGCATGCCGCGCGCTTTGTTGAACACAATACGGTAGAGGTTCTTATTCATGGTTTAGTCCTTTAAACGCTTCCGGCAGGTTGACGGCGAGCGGGTGAGTCCGCCGCCAGGCCCTGGCCTGTTCGCGGCTGACGCGGCGGCCGTGGAACATCACCACCCGCTTGCCGCGCTGCTCGCCCCGGTGATAGAGCGCCCGTGCGCAGTGGTCGGCAAAGATGTCCTGGCGCATCAGGGCGTTCATGGCGGCGGTATGGCCGAACGGCGCGATCCAGTCGCAAAACCACATCCGGTCGCCGCTCTCCCAGTCAGTCTCGCGCATCTCAATCGCCGGACGGGTGAGGTAGCGGGCCTCCGACTCCCGGTTAAGCCACGCCCAGCTGAGAAAAAACACCGGCCGCTCGTTTTGGATAACCAGCACATACTGACGGCGCTTGATGATCGGCAGCAGCAGCGTGGGCAGGGCGTGCAGCGGGGCATCCCGGTGCATCGGCGAATGCATCCATAGCCAGACGCTGGCCCCCAGCACTTCGGCTTCGTTGTCAGCGCCGCCGAAGATCAGCGGCGCCTTAATCTCGTATTGTCCAACGCGCATCACCAGCTCCAGTTCAGGTTGAAGCCAAGAGTCACGGCGCTGGTGTGGAACCCATCCGGCTTCGAGAATGGCGTTCCGGCGAACAGGTCATAGCCGGTATTGAAGGCGCTGCCGCGAACGCCGATCGCGCCGCCCGCCAGGTGCTGGCCGATGAGGTAATCAGAGCTGTAGCCGCCGACTTCACCGTAGTCCGCGCCGAGATAGAGCTCCTGGCTCTCCAGCGGGGTGCGCCAGGCCAGATCGTTGCGGACGTACCAGCCGTGGCTGGCGCTGAGGGTGCGCTCGCCGTCGAATCCGCGTACCGTCCAGCGGTTGCCGATGGCGAACTGATCCTGCGGCGTCAGCGGGGTGTTGCTGATCTGGCGTAGATACTGCACGTTGTAGCGGAAATTTTGTGTCCCGAGGGTAAAAGGCAGGTCGAGCTGGGCGTTGAGCTGGGTGATTTTGCTCAGCGCGGTGGCATCGCCGACGTACTCTTCCGGCGCGGGCCGCGCGCCAAACCAGCGGGTGCCGCGCTGGTAGCTGGCGCCGAGGTCGAGAGTGGCCTGACCGATATAGTGGCGATGCTGTAGCCCCACGCGCCAGGCTGCCGTCTGGCGACGCTGTACGCCGACTTCGGTATCGTCGATGTAGTTGCGGGTTTCGCGGGCCAGAACGTCGTAGGTGAAGGTCGTTTTCTGCGTACCGCTGCGGTGCAGAACGCGGCTTAGCTGCACGTCGAGATTTTTACTTTTGCCGCTGTAGCGGTAATCGCTGTTGAGGCCTGCCACCGTCTGGTGATAGTCGTAGTCGCTGCCGGTGACCCCTAGCATCCAGTAGCCGTAAGGCACCGAGTAGTGGGCAATGTAGTTGCGGCTGCTCTTGCCGCCGCTATCGTTCAGATCGTGGCTGGCGGAGAGATAGAGTAAATCGCTTAGCGAGAAGGGGTTGTCCAGAGATAGCGTCACGCCGCCCTGATAGCGGCCGGTGGTTTCCGTGCCCGAGTCGTCCAGCGAGAGCCCCAGACGCCACATCTTCGACTGTTTGCGCGTAATAACGATATCGCTCTCGCCGGGATTGTCGCCGGGGACAATTTCCATACTGGCCTCGACGGTAGGCAGACGCTGGAGATTTTCCAGCCCCTGTTCGATATCGCGCAGGTCGAGCAAATTGCCCTCATGGGCCGGAAAGGCGCTATACAGCCGGATATAGTCGTCGCTCCGATCCGTCAGCCGCACGTGGCGCACGTAGCCCGGCACAATCGCCAGCTTCAGCGTACCGCTTTTCAAATCCTGCGCAGGGGCCAGCACGCGGGTGGTGATCCAGCCGCGATCGACCAGCTGGTTTTGCAGGGTGCTCATCAGCAGGTTAATCCCTTTCCCTCCGAGACAGCGCCCCTGCGCCTGGTCGGCAATGCGCTGCAGCGGCAGCCAGCGGGGGAGCGCTTGCTGGCCGCTCAACGCCACGCGGTGGATGGGAAAACAGGGGGTTTCCGTCGGAAAAGGGATACGCCCGAAGCTGGAAGAGGGCTCAGAAAGGCGCACGTCCGGCGTCGGCGGCGTCAGCTGCTGTTCCAGCGCCTTCTGACGCTGCTGCTGAATAATAAACTGATCGTCAGGGCCCGCGGCGTGGGCCGGCAGCAGAAAAAACAGGCCTATAACTGAGGCGATCGCTTTGCAAATAATGGCTTCGCGGTTCATTGGCATCCTTGCAATGTGAAAAATGAACAAATGTGAGTTTGTGTAAAATTGTTCAATTTTTGTCAAGGAAAGGGAACCAGGCATATTCCGAAAAAGAGCGCACCCCCTGCCGGGACGCAGGAGAGTGGAGGGTGGGAGCTGGCATAAACCGCCGTGATTTCAGTAAGAAGCGCGCGTTACCCGGCAACGGGCGTGGCATATCGCCCCGGTGAAAAGCGTTGAATAAGATCTTCGAGGTTTTCGCGATTGACCGGGGGGGAGATCAGATAGCCCTGAAACCTGTCGATCCCCAGCGCCTTCAGCATATTCAGCTTTTCCAGGCTATCCACCCCCTCGGCAATGCAGCGGCTTCCGGTCAGCTGGCAGTAGTAGATCAGGCTTTTTACCAGCGCCAGCGCGTGGGCGTCGTGCTGGAAATCATTCACGATGCTCATGTCCAGCTTGTACTCGCTAAAGCGCACCGCGCGGACCGGAAACATCACGCTGCTTTGTGAAAAGCAGTCGTCGAGCATAATACGAAAGCCCTGCTGCTGTAATTTCACGATATTGTTGCCGATCTTACCCTGACGGTTGAGATCGACGGTTTCGGCAAATTCCAGTACCAGCCTCTCCGCCCAGCGTGGTTCAAGCAGCTGCTGGCGGGCCGCTTCCATCATGCGGATGAGATTGTCATGACCGGCGATGACCGGCGGGACGTTCACCGAGAAGTAGTATTCGCCGCTATGCTGGTTGATCCCCTGTACGGCTTCCCGCAGCGCAAAGGCCGTTAGCAGCAGCCACGCATATTCCGCACGCACCTGCGGCAGAAACTCGCCGGGCAGCAGCACATTGCCGTTGCGTCGCCAGCGCGACAGCACCTCGATCCCCTTGAGCATCAGCCGGCCATCGGTAATGGGCTGGAACACAGGAAACACCTGCCGACAGTGGATCGCGTGCACGAACTCGCGCTCAAACGCCGAAAGCGTGGCGAAAGCCTGCGCTTTGTGCCCTTTTGCCTGGCTTCCGGGGAAGCGGGTGGCGAGATGCGGATGATGTTCCACCATCTTTTTCAGTCCTGACAATCTCTGGTTATAAAGGGTTTTATGGCTAACGCCCCGCAGCTCGGCCTGGCGAGTGATGCTGTATCCGCGCAGCCAGTCCAGCGCGGCGTTGAATTCGGGTTTGCTCAGGCCCGTCGGGGGAATGCCGCGCGCGGCCGACTCTTCACAGGCCAGCGTCTCCAGCGAAGGGTAGTCCGGCGCAGCCTGGCCCAGCAGCGAGGCCAGCTGCCGGCAGGGCAGGTCGGAGGCGACGGTTTTGACGGCGGCAAGGCGGCGCCGGCTGCCCACCAGATACAGCAGCGTTTGCCACAGCCAGCCGGCGGGGCTGCGGCTGAGGATCAGCATCGGCAGCGCGCTGGCGCTACGGTCGAGCAGCAACGCTGCCTGGCGCAGGGTAAACAGCAGCCAGAAGGGATCGTCGGGCAGAAACACCACGATCCGTCTGATGGTCGCCGGGTCGGGAAGCGACGGCGCGTCATGAGCCTGAGGAGATAAAAACGTTGGCCGCCGCCCTCCCGCGCCGAGCATCGAAGACAGTCCTTCCGCGGCCATCGAACACGGCGAGAGGATGCAGTCCACCGCTGGGGCGGGCGGCAGGATCGGCGCCTTACTGGTAGACAAACGTCACCCCAATAATTGACTGCACGTTGCCGGCGGTGACCTGCCCGCTGGTGCGCGCATACTCTGCCGTCAGCCCAAGGCTAACCGGCGACGTTCCGACCGTACCCAGCGATACCGGGCTGTTGGCGGCCACCGCCGTACCGCCGCGGGTTAGCTGCACGCCGATCCCCTGCGCCGGCGAGGCGGAGGCGGTATTGGTGAAAATCGCGTTGCCGGAGCCGGTGGTGGTGCCCGACAGGTAGTAGCCCAGCGACTGGTTCTGCGCGCAGTGCACCGTCAGCGGGACGGCCATCGAGCCGGGGTAGTCCGGCAGCGTCACCGTCACGTCGCGGGCGGAGACGTCGCAGCCGCCGGTCGGGACCACCACGTCGTTATTGGCATAAATGTTCCAGACGAACTGGTAGGAATCGCTGTTGTAGTTGTTGGTCTGATGGAGGATCAGCACGGCGATAAGCGAGCCGGAGGTAATGGCGATCCCGCCGGCGGTGCTGACCGGCGTCAGGTAGAGCACGGCTGGCCACGGCTTATCGGTGGTCGAGTCGTAAATCACCCGCGAGGTTTCCGTGGTGGTCGGGAACGGATAAGAGCTGCCGTTGTATTTTACGGTACCGGAGAAGCTCGATAGCACGCCGCCGTAGGCGGAGCCGCGCTGCAGGGTCACGTAGTCGGTGATGGTCTGCGGATAGTCGTTATGGCAGAAAATCTGCGTCGACAGATCGACCACCAGGTTTTGCCCGACGCTCACCGCGGGAGAGAGATTCACGTAGACGTTGGCGCTGCCGCCGCCGATGGGGATCGTTTGTCCGCTGGCGGTTTTACAGGCGAAGGACCAAGCGTTGATCGACCAGCCCATCATCGCCAGCGCGGCCAGCAGGGTGACTATTTTTTTCATAAACGTACTCTCCTGATTCAGGCGTAGGTGTAGGTGACGTTAATCACCGCCTGAATGGTTCCCTGGGTGGCGCCGCCGTTTACCGTCAGCGCTCTGACCTGCAGCGGGAAATGGGCGGACTGGGTGGCGTCATCGACCTGCACCGATTTATTGGCGCCGTTGTTCAGCGTGGTGCCGCCGCTGTCCTGCAGCTCAAGCTGGATATTGCCGGCGGTGCCCTGGTTTTTGTAATAGCCGGTGCCGTCCGCGGTGCCGCTGAAGGTGGCGACCACCCGCGAGGTGCCCACCGGGCAGTTGCTTAAATCGAGCGCCACGCTGTGCCAGGCCGAAGCGGCCCCCGCCGAGACCAGGCTGAAGGTGTAGAGATCGCCGAGGTCGACGGTGGCGTTCGTGGTCGACACCGTGCACGGTTTTGCCACCACCTTGCCGTTAACGGTGATGGTGACGTCGGCGGCCTGTAGCGAGAAGGCGGCCATGAGCAGCGCTCCGGCCACCAGCCATCCTGGGTGAGTCCATTTCATCTCAGCCTCCGGTTACTGAAATTCCAGCGTAAAGGTCGCTGTGGCATTAACGTGCCCGGCGGTGACCGGGACCTGGGTCGCCATCAGGCGGGCGTAAAAGTTCAGGATATTGGTCTGCCCTGGCGTCAGGGTGGTCCAGGCTATCGCCGAGGAGGCGGCGTTCAGCGGCAGCATCGCCTGCTGAGTATCGAGGATCTGCACCCCCATCCCCGCCGCGGCCGACGCGCCGCTGTCCAGCTTTAACAGGCTGGTGTTGTTGTTATCCGCCACCCCGGTGAAGCCAACCTTTACCGCGGTAACCGAACTGCCGCAGGGCGACAGGACGATGCGAAACGGCACCACGGGAGTGGTTGCGCCGACGGCATGAAACTGTTTGGCGGCGTTATCCAGCAGATCGACGGTAAAATCCTTTGATTCTCCCGCCACCGCGCAGGCGTTATCCCGAACATAGCCGCTGATGGAGATCGTGCTGTCGGCGGCGAAAGCGTTGGCCACGGCAAGCGACAGCACGGCCATCAGCAAATAGAGCGATTTTGTCATCATGATCCTTTCCTTAGCGGCACACGGCAGATAGCTGGCTGAGCGCCTGCTGCTGGCTCTCCGGCGGCAGGCGATAATCGGCCACGCAGCCGGCATCCGGCCCGTCTCCCCACTTCACCTGTACCTGACCGGCCAGCGGCATCCCGCTCAGGTAGACCTGCCCGTTATCGGCGACAATGCTGCCGCTCTGATTACTTGCCGAGGTCACCATGGCGCCGAACGGCACCGGCTTGCCGTTGCGGGTGAGGGTCATCAGCAGCTTCATCCCGACGTGGGCCTTGAAGTCGGCGCGCACGATCGCGCCATGCGTTGGCACCACGCTGACCACGGCGTCGTCAAGATCGACGTTGTCGGCGAGGGTGTTGGTATCCAGCGCGATCCGGTTCTCCCTGTACTCGGTGGCGTAAGGCAGCACCGCATAGCCGCGCCAGTCGGTGCGCACGCCGGTCTGGTTTTCCACCTTCACTTTTTCCGCGCCGGGCGCTTTGATAAGGACCACCGTGTCGTTCAGCGGCTGGCTTAAGGTCACGCCGTTGGCATGGGCCAGCACGCCGCCGCTGACGCCGTAGTAGAGCTGCTTAAAGCCGTCGCTGCGGCTGTAGCCCACGTTGGCGTTGCCGTAGCCGCCGCGGTAGTTCAGCGCGGTATAGCCCGTGCCGCCGCTGTTGCCGGCGCCGCCTCCGGCATAGCCGGTCTGCACGCTGTAGCTGAGGTTGTTATCCTCCAGCAGCGTGCCGTAGAGCCCGGCGAGGTTGGTCATCCGGCCATCGAGATCGTGCGACATGCTGTAGCTGGCGCTGGCGTGGCGCCACGCTGATTTGCTGTCCGAGCGCAGCCAGTGGCTGAACGGAATGTTGACGTTGACCGCCAGCATCTGGTCGCGCCCCTGCTGCCAGGCGTTTTTGGTCAGGCTGTAGCTCAGCGTCCAGTTGATATCGTCCACCGCGGCGTTCAGCCCGGCCTGCAGCTGCTGGTCCGCTTTGCCGGTTGACCAGTAGGTCTGGTGGCTGCCGCTCAGGTAGAGCGTGGCGGTGCGTCCCAGCTGCTGGGTGACGCTGACCTGCACCTTGCCGCGCTTGCTGTAGGCGAGGTTGTAGTAGTCGGTGAATTTGGGCTTCACCTGGATAACGCCGTCCTGGGTCTCGACGTCGTAGCCGCTCATCCGGCTATAGGTGGTATCGGCAAAGCTGTAATAGCCCCGCGTGGAGTAGCGGTAGCCGACCAGCTGAATATTGGTGCCGATTTCGTTAAGCGATTTGTTATAGAGAAAACGCAGCGACTGCCCCTGATGCTTGCTGTCGTCCGGCAGGGTGGCGTTTGCCTGGGTCACGTCCAGCGACACGGCGCCGAACTCGCCCATGTTTTTACCTACGCCGAGGTTAAAGGCGCGGTAGCGGTCGGCCAGCTGGGAGCCGCCGTACAGCGTCCAGCCCGCCGCCAGGCCGTGCAGCAGCGTCCCCTGGAAGAATTTCGGCTTCTCCTGCTGGTCGTTGCCGCTGCGATATTCCCCCGCCGTCAGGGCGAAGCGCGAATGGCCCTCGCGCTGCAGCACCGGCACCGTTGACCACGGTACGGTAAAGACCTGGCGGGTGCCGTCGGTCTCTTTGATGGTGACCTGCAGATCGCCGCCGTTACCTGCGGCATAGAGGTCGTTGATGGTGAACGGCCCGGGCGGCACCGTGCTCTGATAGATCTCGTAGCCGTTTTGCCTGATCGAGACCTGCGCCGTCCCGCGGGCAATCCCGTGAATGACCGGGGCGAAACCTTTCTGGCTGTCCGGCAGCATATTGTCGTCAGAGGCCAGCTGGGCGCCGCGGAAGTTGATGCCGTCGAACACGTCGCCGTTGGTATAGCTGTCGCCGAGCGTCAGGCGCGAGCGAAGGGGGACAATATCCCGCTCCAGCCAGCTGTTAACGTGCTGCCACTTATTCTCGTTGCTCGATGAGCTGCCGCCGCTGCTGTAGCTCCAGGTGGTGTTATCGCGCAGGCGCCAGGCGCCGAGGTTGAGGCCGCTTTGCAGATTCAGGTAGGCATAGCTGCTGCTGCCGCCAATATCGTTGTGCACGTTGTTGCCGGTGAAGTTGTAGTTCAGCAGCCCGGCGTTAATTCCGTCATCCCAGAGCTCAGGGGGAATATAGCCGCGCGCGCGGTTGCCCATAAAGGCCTGGGGAACGGTCAGGTACAGGCGCTGCTGGCCGACGTCGAAGCGGCTGGTGGACTCTTTGATCATGGTGGTCAGCGGTACGCAGGCATCGGCGGCCAGCGCATCCATTCCCGCCACGGCGGGAGTATTGACGCCCATACTCGCCAGCTGTCCGCGGGTCAAACAGGGCGCCAGCCGATGATCCTCTTCCCCGGCCTTAAAGGTCACGTCGCGGGTGGTCATAAAGCCGTTGTTCAGGTAGATATCGACCCGATAGGTGCCGGGCGGTACCTCCTGTCCCTTTTCGAAACTGGAGAGGTCCGCCACCGCCGCCGGATCGTCAGCCAAAAAACGCGGGTTAAAATAGAGTTCCGCCCGCGCGGCAAAGGCCTGCGTGGCAAGCGCAAGCAGCAGCGGGAACTGCACCAGCCGTCGTGCAAAAAGCGGGGCATGACGCCGGGCGCGAGGAGAAACCAAACGGTTCGGTCCATATTTCAGATGTGACATAATCCCTCCGGTCCGAAGTCGCCCGGCAGTCAGTTCTTATTATATTTCAGGGGATAACGCTGGTTTCCCCGTAGCTATTGCGCGACGCCCTTCATCCGCGGGGTCAGCGCGCCGTAGTCGTTAATCGTCCGCCAGGAGATCTCGCTGCCGGCGTCCGGCGGCAGCTTCACCGAGGCTTCGCCCATCGGCGGAACCAGCGCGTTTTCCAGCACCCGGGTTCCGGCGTTGAGTTCGGTCACCGTCAGGTAGTAGGGAGTAGGGTTAATCAGCGTGAGGGTGTTCGCGCTGCGGCGAAAGCGCAGCTTCTCCGTCGCCTGGTCCGGCGAGAGCGCCAGCTTAGCCGGGCGATAGTAGAGCTTGATGCGGCTGATAATCGCCAGCTGCAGGGTATTGTCACTGAGCTTCGATTTATCCATCGACGGGATCGCCTTAACGTTCATCCAGAACAGGCTTTCGCGATCCTGCGGCAGCTGATTGTTGGTGGCGTCGATGATCCGCAGGGTGTTCTCTTTTTTACCCTGCATGGCGAACAGCGGCGGGGTGATCACAAAGCGTCCGTCCTTCTGACCGTCGGCATTTTCTACCCACGACTGAATCAGATAGGTGCTGTTGTCATCGTTATTGGTTACCGCCAGCTGGACCTGTTTTTGTCCGGCAGGATAGATGACCCGGGTGGCTCCCAGCGCCACGCCCGCATCGGCATAGGTGCTAAACCCGCCGGTGGCTATCATCAACAATCCCGCTAACAGGCTGCGCGTTATCCCCAGTCTCTTTCTCACGTTTTCCCCTTTTATACTCACCGTTGTTTCCCGTATCCGGTATGCCTGCTGGCTGGTTACTGATAGGTCAGCGAAAACCAGGCCTGAGCATTTGCGGCTCCGCCGGTCACCTGACGTCCGGTCGCCCGATATTTGGCGACAAAATGTAGCGTGGTTGGTCCCGTATACAGCTGTGGCCAGGTCGTTGGTGGGCTATTAAGCGGGATCAGATGGTCCTGGCTGTCAAACAGCGCGACGCCGACGCCGGTAGCGATCCCTGGGCCTTCGCCCACCGAGAGCACGTCCGGATTTTTGCCATCAGCAACGCCGTGAAACGTCATTCCCACCCGCTGGCTGACCGCGGTGCTGCAATCCTGTAAATGGATCGCGAAAGGGACGGGGTCAGTATCTTCTCCTGCTGAATGAAACCGATTGCTGCTGATTTGCCCCATATTGACCGTCAACTGCCGATCCCCTGCTTCAACGCGGCAGGATTCGGCGATAATGACGCCCTGGAAACGCATGTTGCCGCCGGGCAGGGTTACGTTCCACTGGTTACCGGCCAGCGCCAGTGGCGGCAGCAAAAAGATCAACAGACCTGATTTCATTCCTTGCATCGTGATTACCCCAGTCCTGTATGGATAACGGGCCATCCTGGCCCGACGAGCATCCGTGCGTGATGTGTCAATTACTCGTACTGAACTTTGAAGGTCGCGTCGGCGTTAGCGGTACCGGCAGTTGCCGCGCCGGTTGCATAGTAGCGAGCCTGGAATGGAATGATGTTGGTGCCATCATTCAGCGTGGTGGCGGCACCGAAAGTTGCGCCGTCAAGCGCCAGCGCGGTGCCGGTGCTGTCGAGGATCTGTACGCCGACGTTAGTTGCGCCGCCGGCTGCAGAGTTTTGCAGCGCCAGTACGGTAGTGTTGGTGCTATCGACCGCCGTGCCGGAGAAGGCGACGGATGCTTTAGTTGCAACGCTGGTATCACAGTCATCCAGCTGGATGTTGAAACCAACGGCGGAGCTGGTGCTGCCCGCGGTAGCGAGTTTGGCTGAACGCACCTGGCCCAGCTGTACGGTTTGATCGATAGAGCCGGCGTCTACTGCACAGGCTGCGTTGACCACTTCCCCTTTAAAGTGCACCGTCCCGCCGTTTACCGTGGTGGTATCGGCCAAAGCCGCCGCGGAGCTCAGGGACAGGGCTGACAGAACAACGATTGCCAGTGTTTTGATTTTCATGTTGTTTTCCTTTAAACAATGTCGATATTACGAACCGAAATTGGCAGTCTTTGTGCCTTCCAGGCATTCCATATGTCAGCCGAATGGTCCGACTGCCGGCTCTGCTCAGTTTTTGCCCCAACGATGAGTCAATTGGGGCCATTTTGACTCATTGGACTAAAATGCTTAAAGTGTGGATTTTTCAGTGTTTATTTGGCTTTTAAGGCCTTTTGCTTTCTATTTTGTGGTTTTTTATGCTGTATTTTTATTTTTGGTAGCGTAGGCAGAGCGGCTGAGTCAGCGGAGAGGACAAGGCAGAGTTACGAATGGTATGGAAATGAAAGTAAATAAATGTCGGGGTAAAAAGTGTTTTTAATCAATTAGATATTTATTATTTTTGGAAATATATGCACTTGCCAGTTGCAAAAGATTACAAAACATTTTTATGATATAAACAGTTTGGCCCCAATTGACCTGTTCATTCACGAAATTTATCTTATTTATCAAAGTAATAATTTATTTCTTCTGCTCAGGGACGTTTTTATCCAGCAAATTATTTCTTTCCCATAATCCGGCAAAACGTGCGGCATTGCTGGCGGTATAGCGCACCGTATGGCGAATATTTCGATGTCCCAGATAATCCTGAATCAAACGCGTATCTGTCCCTCTTTCGGCGAGCTCATAGCCGCAGGCGTGACGCAGCATGTGCGGGTGGGTGTGGGTCGCGGTTCCGGCCTCTTCGCCGGCGCTGCGGATAATACGATACGCCTGCTGCCGCGAGAGCTGGGTGCCGCGGCGGGAGATAAAAATAGCGTCGCTTGTTTGCGCGGCCTTCCAGCCGGCGCGGACCTGAGTCCAGCGCTCAATCGCCTCCAGCTCGTCAAAGCGCAGCGGGTGGATGGTTGAAAATCCGTTCTTCAGCCGGCGGACGTTGATGCGCCCCTCGCTGAGGTCAAGATCGCGGTAGTGCAGGTTGAGTAATTCACTGATTCGCATGCCGTGGCGAAACGCCAGCAGAATAAGACAATAATCACGTTCGCCGGTTGGTCCGTGCCGTACGGCCAGCATCATAGCCTGAACTTCTTTGGCGGTAAGAAAACGACGTCGATTCACAATACATTGCTCCTGTATTTAATTTACACGAAGGCCTCAGCCTGAAAAAATGTTCAGGCTGATTAAAAAATAATCCGCGATGTTAAAACCGTATTATATGAAGGTATTTAAGTTCAAATAGGCGATCACATTACATTTACACATAGCCAAAATATCGCCACGCGATAATTCTTATTTTTATGGATTTTATTCAATACCACAATAGAGTCGCCGGTAATCGTTGCCAGGTCCATAAAATCAAAAGGGAAAAAGATATTGGTGGCGATATTATAGATGAAAAATAGCGCTGAATGGTTTCGAAGCTATCCCGTCAGGCTATTTATTTGCCACGTCCTGCAGGGCGCTCCAATGGGTAAACGTGGCGAATAATCCTTACGTACCAGGCGTACGCTCCGGCTGCTCCGCGCTGTCGGTGTCCAGACTGACTGCGGCAATTACGTCCGGCGGGACAGGTTCCTGGTCTGGTTATAAATAGCGAATGGATATCCGGAATATATACAGGGATATCGCTATTTGATTCTTTGCTGAGTAAATAAGAACTTGCGGGAACATTAATCTCAATTAACGCATGGTTAATATTTATTAATGTTTCCCCGCTTACTGCTCGTGACAACGCCTTCCCTGGCGTCAGGTAAGATTACTGGATAAGGCTAATACGCCGCTTCTCTTTGGCGTTGTCCCAGATACCGTAAAAGCGGCCGGCGTTACTGGCGGTGTACCAGACGGTATGGCGGATATTTCGATGTCCGAGATAGTCCTGGATTAATCGCGTATCTATCCCCATGTTGGCTAACGCGAATCCACAGGAGTGGCGGAGCATGTGCGGATGTATTTCCAACGACAGCCCGGCATGGCCTCCGGATGAGGAAATAATTTGGTAAAACTGCTGGCGTGAGAGGGGATTGCCTTTACGTGACAAAAATAGCCACTCGCTGTCGCTATCGGGATAGCCGGTACGGATATCCAGCCAGTTTTTTAATGCCTGAATCTCTTTATTTAGTAACGGGTGGGTAGTAGAGAATCCTTTTTTCAGACGATGAATATAAATACATTTTGAACGGAGATCGATATCGGATATTTGCAGGCGGCATATTTCACTGGCGCGCAGACCATGAATAAAACACAATAATGTCAGGCAGTAGTTACGCGCGGCGTGCACTCCTGTATTGGCAGCTTTCAACAGCGACTCTATTTCGGCTTGAGTCAGGAAGTTCCTTTTTTTGATATCGGTGTTGTTTTTCATTATCATCCCTTTTAATTGCAGGCATACATTACGTTCTGGCCATCGTCAGCAGGCCAGCTTTTACATCCGACTGTAATTTGTAATCGTTAACTCTACCTCTCCGCGGTACTTTCAGGGGAGCAGGAAAAGTATTCCAGCATATATTACTGCCGGCAGGTCATTATGTTTGAGATAATGAATGAAACATAAAGATCCCCGCAGTTGAGGAGCGGTGGCTTCATAAAGAGTGACGGATGGTTTTTTATCTTGTTGAAAGAATACGGTTTTCCTGGGGGCTTCAACGTCCGGTTCATCCTGCTTTTCTCCTGATTATGCGCTCCGTAAATATAGAGGCATAGGCTATGGGTCAGGAGCTTTCCTGACTCATAGTACTGTAATAATTAAACTCCCGGCGGGCTCGCCATCATTCCCTGACGGAGGGTTCTGGCCGCGTACCGCAGATGAATATTGCGTAAATGTCCCGCAGCTTGCGAAGAACGATATGCACGCCGGATAGCATTCACTGCATCACTACAACAGCGGTTAAACCATACTGCAAAATTCAGGCGGAGAATAGTAATAATAAGTAAAGCGATATGTGTGGCGCCAGCGATCAATTATTAACGCGGCGGGTGAGGGCGAAATCTCCCCGGCGCCGCTGAACCAGCTGAACGCCTTGTTTACGGGGGTTCGGAGTCTTTTGGAGCTATCTGGAATTTTCGGTGCCGGTGTTTTTTACGCCTGAATAAGCAGGCTAATTTTATCGGGTTTTTTGACGCTATTATTATTTGCGTCTGAAGCGATCTTTTTGATCCGCGCCGGAGGGTATTCCACGAGGCGGAATCCACGCCGGGAAGCTGACCAAAATAGTGCTGGCCGCTGCGCCATAAATTTACGCAGCGGCGTCAGGGATTAAACGATCAGGACGATATTCCTGCCTTTGCGCCCGTACGGCGGCATTATCCGAGCTGCTCGTAGAATAATAACAGAGCAATTATCACCATGATGATGCCTGAAAGTATGCTGACTCTTTGCGCCATCTGGGGTCGGGTGCCTAATACCGTTTTCGATCCATAGCCGACCAGTAAATAGATAAACGTGCAGGTTATCAGGTGCAGGCAGCCAAGTGCCGACATCTGCATCGCCACCGACCAGCTGCCTTGCGGATCGGTAAACTGCGGCAGCAGGGCGAGGAATAAAAGAAAGACTTTTGGATTCAGGCCGCTAATGCAAAGTCCTTTTATTGCCCAGCCTTGCCAGCTATCCGCCCGCTGCTCTGCGGCCGACGGCGCCGATGGATGGCGCAAAATGGCGATACCGAGCCACAGCAGATAGGCCGCGCCGAACAGCGTGATGGTCGACAGCGCCAGCGGATGCCCGGCGATCAGCACCCCAACGCCGGCGACCACCGCGAGGGTTGCCAGCAGATGCCCGGACATCAGTCCTGCCACGGCAGGAACCACCCGTCGCCCGTGAATACCGGCGCTGATAGCGTAGGCCCAGTCGGCCCCTGGCGTGATAATCAGCAGAAAAGAGACCAGCCAGAAGCTCGCGATAAAACTCATTTCCATAGTGAGCGGTCCCCACCGTGGTTTGGTGCATTTTGCATGGCTATTGCGCTCAAACTCTTGCGAAAAGTTAACAGCAAGAATATCGGGAATGATGCGCAATGAGCTTTCAATGTTATGCTTAAAACACCCTTGAAAAGTGAAAATCTTCCAAATGGACAGCATAGATCGAAAAATTCTTGCCGAGCTGCAGGCCGATGGCCGCCTCTCGATCACTGAACTGGCGGAGCGGGTCAATCTTAGCCTCTCGCCGTGCCATCGACGGCTGCGCGCGCTGGAGCAGGACGGCACTATCACCGGCTATCGCGCCAGCCTCGACCCGGTAAAAATGGGCTTTAACTTTACGGCGATCGTCTTTGCAACCTTAAAAGAGGGGGACAGGCGAGCGGTGAGCGCCTTTGAAGAGGCGGTTGAAGAGATCCCGCAGATCGTGCTGGCGCAGCGCCTGTTTGGCGATCCGGATTATTTGATGCACGTGGTGACCCGCGATCTTCCGGCGTTTCAAAAACTGTATGACGACAAGCTATCCGCGATGCCCGGCGTTCAGCACCTGCGATCGACGCTGGTCATGAAAACCGTGGTGCAGGATCGTCCGTTTCCGCTGGAGAGCCTGAATCCGTCGCGATAGCGCCGCTGAAGGCGCGGTGAGTGAGGGAAGTGGAGGATTCTACGTGTGATGAACGGCCGCGCCCGTCGCTGGCGCTGACGTGGGTGGTCAGCAGGCCATCGTCGCGCAGGCGGCCGACAATTTTGGTGACGGTGGGCATTTTGCTGACGGCGTATTCAGTGATGCGGGAGATGCTGGCCCGGTGGTACTGATGAACCAGCATCAGCACCTGAAAGCGGGAGAGGTCGATGTCGATTTTTTTTAATTCGACTTCCATCTGCCGGGTATACTTTGCATAGACGTTGACCACCCAGAAAAAGGGGAGCTCTTCTTTATGGAAGCGGCTTTCGTGGCTGTCTGGGCGCTCAGAAGCGGTATGGTGTTCCACAAGCATCTCCTTGCCTGACGACGATAGATTGGGCTGATGTTATGCGTATTTAGCGGGCTGGCGGAGGAGGAACGTAGTCCGCCCGGCGGTCAATTCAGATCCACTTAATGGCGAAAAATGATGACAACTCGCATTCTCGCGCGTGACTGGCGCCTGCTGTCGCTGGGCTTGCCTGCGCTGGCGTTATTGTCGTGCGGATGGGGGCTCCATGCGCACTGGGGCGCATTTATTCAGTGGTGCCTGGCAACGCAGATCGCGCTACACCGCTATCTGGTGATGTATCTTTTGCAGCTCAACAACCATCAATATAGCGGCGGAGTATGGCTGCTGGGCGGGGCGTTCCTCTACGGCGTGCTGCATGCCGTGGGGCCGGGGCACGGAAAATTTATCGTTACCACCTATCTCAGCACTAATCAGGAGAGCCTGCTGGCGGCGCGGGCGGTGCCGTTTCTCGGCAGCCTGATGCAGGGCGTGTGCGCCATCCTGTTTGTTTTTATTCTGGCGGTAGGGCTGAATCTTGCCTCCGGCGATCTCAGCGCCAGCCGCTGGTACGTGGAAAAAATCAGCGCGCTGATGGTCGGTGCCTTCGGTGCATTTATTATTTATCAAACGCTAAGAAACCTACGGCCGCGAAAAATAGCGATCGGCACGCTGACCCCTCTGCGCGACCATAGTCCGAACTGCGGCTGCGGCCACCACGGCGTCGGGCGCGAGCTGGCGCAGGTGGACTGGAAAACCCGTCTCGGGGTGGTGCTGGCGATAGGCGCGAGGCCCTGCAGCGGGGCGATTATGATCCTGCTGTTTGCCAACGCGCTGGGGATCGTTAGCTGGGGGATTGCCGCGGTGATGGCCATGTCGCTGGGGACGGCCCTGTCGATCCTCGGCCTGTCGCTGGCGGTACGCTACGCGCGCGAACGGGCGGTCAGCCTGTTTGCCGGTAACGGCGGTCGCCTGAAGCTGCTGGTTCCGGCGGTGAAGATTGCCGGCGGCATCATTCTGATTCTGTTTGCCTGCGTGCTGTTCCTGACGGTGATCCCGATTAGCGCCAACGGCGACTATATCGCCGCCGGCTGCTAATTCTCTTCCAGCAGGCGCATCAGGACCGTCAGCGCGTCATTCAGCCGCTGGCGCTGTTCTGCAGAGAGTCCCGCCAGCAGCTGGCGTTCGTTTTCGACGTGCGTTTCGACCGCGCGATCGATTCGCTCCCGCCCCTCTGGCGTCAGGGCCACCAGCATGCTTCGCGCGTCCTGCGGATTCGCTAAGCGGTGTATGAATCCCCGTTTTTCCAGCGCTTTCAGACGGTGGGTCATGGTGCCGGAGGTGATCATCAGCGTTGAAAAAAGCTGGGTCGGCGAAAGGGTAAACGGTTCTCCCGCCCGGCGCAGGGTCGCCAGCATGTCAAATTCCCAGCGCACCAGATCGTGGCGGATAAACGCCGCTTCGACGCGCGGTTCCAGCAGCATGGCGCAGCGCTTCAGGCGGCCAATCGGCCCCATCGGGCTACAGTCAAGATCGGGACGTTCCCGCTTCCACTGTTCAAGAATTCGATCTACGGCGTCTGCCTGAGGTGATTTGTCCATTCGTGCCCACTTACCTTGATATCAAGATATCTATCGATACATACTTTGCTGACTAATTTACCTTGATGTGAAGATAAAATCATGACCTTTCTCTCGCGCTCGCCCGTTTTTGACCTGCTGTTGACCGCCCTGGCTCCGGCTATCTGGGGGACGACCTATATCGTGACCTCGCAGCTATTACCGGCGGACAGGCCGTTTATCGCGGCGCTGCTGCGGGTGCTCCCGGCGGGGATCGCCCTGTTAATCTGGTGCCGCCGCTTTCCTCTTCGCGATGAGTGGTGGAAGCTGATCGTCACCGGGATCCTCAATATTGGCGCATTCCAGGCGCTGCTGTTTATTGCCGCCTATCGCTTACCCGGCGGGCTGGCGGCGGTGATCGGCGCCATTCAGCCGCTGCTGGTGATGCTGCTGGCCTGGTCCGTGGACAGGCAGCGATCGCCGTGGATGGCGGTTGCTTCGGCCTGTACCGGTATTATCGGCATGGCGCTGCTGCTGCTTTCTCCGCAGACGGTACTGGAGCCGCTGGGCATTGGCGCGGCGTTTTTAGGGGCGCTAAGCATGGCGCTGGGCACCTGGCTCTCCCGACGCTGGGCGATATCGCTCCCGGTGGTGGCGCTGACGGGCTGGCAGCTGCTGATTGGCGGTATAGTGCTGGTGCCGATTGCGCTGCTGGTCGATCCTCCTTTACAGCAGGTGACCCTGACCCAGGCGGCGGGCTATCTGTGGCTGTGCGTGGCGGGGGCGATGCTGGCGTACGGTCTGTGGTTCCGCGGGATTAGCCGCCTCTCGCCGGTGGCCGTATCGGCGCTGAGCCTGCTCAGTCCGGTTACCGCGGTGCTGCTGGGCTGGATTGTTCTCGGGCAGAAGATTCAGGGGCTGGCGCTGGTGGGGCTGATCGTGGTGCTGCTCAGCGTGCTGTCGATTCAGCGCGCGCTAACAAAAAAGGCCCCATAAAGGGGCCCGACATTGCTGCATGGTTATTGCGCGGCGGGAGCCAAACGGGCCGCCTTCAGGCGACCAGTCCGGCAGCTCCCTCTGCAACCATTCTCTTATTTGGACAGTTCGGCGGTCATATGAACCTGGTTACCGGTGTAGGCTTCGGTAATGTGGTAAGACGCGCCCTGATCTTTAGCGATGGTCGCGATTTTAGCTTCCGCGTTGTCCAGAGTATCTGCGGTCACGCTGACCGGGTGCTGAGCGAAGCTAGCAAAAGAAACCAGGGACAGCATACCGGCGGCGGCAAGTAATTTTACGTTTTTCATGGTGTTTTTCCTTTTAACTTTTCAGGTGGAAAGCGCTGTGCTTTCGATGGGTTTATAATAAGCTTGCTAACTATAACGTGCGTTGCAAAAAGTGCGATTTAGATCACACTTTTGTGCCATTAAGATGACGGTGAGGTGACGTTTTAATTTTACTTAATCAATAAAAACAGCAGGTTGTTGAAATTCTCTGTGATTTATTGCTCAGGCAAAATAGACGCCGACGGCGCTGAGATTTTTCTTCCCCAGGGCCTTAGCTATTGTTTTGGTGAATGCGTTGGCGGTTTTTTGACCCGTTCGGCGCAGGGAATACTTCGCCCGGCGGCGAAGCATTGGGGGCGCGGGAGGCATAGAGTGGCGGCACCGCTGAATAAATAAGGATGACATAATGATTGCCGTACTCTTTGAAGCCGAGGTTGCGCCAGCAGGCCAGGCGCGTTACCTGGAGCTCGCGGCGGAGCTTAAGCCGCTGCTCAGCACCATCGATGGTTTTATCAGTATTGAGCGTTTTCAGAGCCTGACGACGCCGGGGAAGATCCTGTCGCTTTCCTGGTGGCGCGATGAGCAGGCGGTGCTGGCCTGGAAAAATAACCTCGCCCATCGGGAGGCCCAGCAGGAGGGAAAAACGAATATCTTTGCCGCCTATCAGATTCGCATTGCCCGGCTGATCCGCGAATACGGCGCGGAAAAAGGCGAGGATCGCGGCCATGTATGATATTTATGTGATTCTGCCAAATCGGCCGGGAGCGCTGGCGCTGCTCGGGCAAACCCTCGGCAATGGCGGCGTGGGCCTGGAGGGCGGGGGCGTTTTCACCGTGGACGACCAGTGTCATGCCCATTTTCTGGTAGCCGACGGCGTGCGCGCCAGAGCGGTGCTGGAACAGGCCGGGATCCCGGTGATGGCGGTCACTCAGCCGCTCATTCGCCGGCTGAAGCAGGAGCAGCCGGGAGAGCTGGGGGCTATCGCCCGCGCGCTGGCCGGGCAGGGGGTTAATATTTTGACCCAGTACAGCGACCATGATAATCGCCTGATTCTGGTTACCGATAATTTCCCGCTGGCGCAGGAGGCGACGCGCCGCTGGGCCACTAACGCGTGAGGCATTATGCTCAAACCTGCCGCAGTCATTACCGATGATGAGTCGTTGGCCGTCGCCGTGGCGGCGATAGCTTCCGCCATGGCCGATAGCTCGCGGGTAAAGATGCTTTGCGCCCTGATGGACGGCCGGGCCTGGACGGCTACGGAGCTTTCCACGGCGGCGGACATTTCCGCCTCTACTGCCAGCGCGCACCTGAGCCGCCTGGTGAACAGCCGCCTGCTGGTTTGCCTGGCGCAGGGGAGGCACCGTTACTACCGGCTGGCGGGCGCGGACGTCGCCGGCCTGGTGGAGAATATGATGACTATGGCCGGGAAGGGCGCGCTGACGCTGACGACCCGGACGCCGGTTAATTTACGCCGGGCCAGGACCTGTTACGATCACCTCGCCGGCGAGCTGGCGGTGGGCATTTATCACTTTTTACTGCGCGAGGCCTGGATTACGCCCGACGGTTCGGCGGTGACGCCGGCAGGCGAAGCGCACTTTTCCCGTCTTGGGATCGTATTAACCGGCGATAGCCGACGCAAAGCGTGCTGCGCCTGCCTGGACTGGAGCGAAAGGCGCTTTCATGCCGGCGGGAGCGTCGGCGCCGCAATATTACGGCATGGTCAGCAGAAGGGCTGGTTTGTTCTGACGCCGGGCTTTCGCGAGGTTTCCGTTAGCGAGGAAGGACAGCGCGCCCTGGCCCGGCACTTCCAGCTGCAGCTGTAGGGCCAGCGGGCGCCGGGCGCGGCCGTCACCTCAGCGCGGCGGCAGAACGTTTTGTATTGGATTTTGCGTCACCCTATCATCGCTATTATTCAGATTGTTCCCGATGGTCATCAAATAGCAATATTTGTCATTATATTTCCCCCCACAGATATATCCTTTGCGCCTTATCCTTGCTGAAGTAAATAACAAACACATCGTTTTTGATTATTGTTTATGGATAATCAATAGGTGATGGCTATCGTCAGCGTGATGTAACAAGTTATAAGCAAATGTATATTTATCAGCGAAAAATAGCATTCTTTGACGCCGACAGCATTATCGAATTCATTATTTGAATTCGCGTCCTGACGCCTTAAATATTGCGGCTTCCGGTCAGTCGAAGTTTCTATTCACAGTTGCAGCGGTGGGCATCGCATAACGCTTCTTATCGTCTGCAGATTTACTGTTGGTTTATTGATACAAAACTCACTCTGACAAGGAAATGGCAATGAAAAAGGTTCTTCTCTCTGCAGCAATGGCAACGGCATTTTTCGGTATGGCAGCGGCAAATGCGGCTGATACCAGCGTTGGCGGTGGCCAGGTTAATTTCTTCGGTAAAGTTACCGACGTATCTTGTACTGTTTCCGTAAACGGTCAGGGCAGCGATGCTAACGTTTACCTGTCTCCGGTAACCTTAACTGAAGTGAAAGCGGCGGGTGCAGACACCTACCTGAAACCGAAATCTTTCACCATTGACGTCTCTGATTGCCAGGCTGCCGACGGCACCAAACAAGACGACGTATCTAAACTGGGCGTGAACTGGACCGGCGGTAACCTGCTGGCTGGCGCTGCTGGCAAACAGGTTGGGTACCTGGCTAACACCGAAGCTGCCGGTGCACAAAACATCCAGCTGGTTCTGTCTACAGACGATGCCACTACTCTGAACAACAAAATCATCCCGGGCGACAGCACTCAGCCTAAAGCAACTGGCGATGCTTCTGCCGTTCAGGATGGCGCGCGCTTCACCTACTTCGTTGGCTATGCTACCAGCACCCCGGCTACCGTAACTACCGGCGTGGTTAACAGCTACGCGACTTACGAAATTACCTACCAGTAATTATCGTCTGAAAATAAACCGCCTTGATTGAGGCGGTTATATGCATTGATAAAGCGGCAGCCGCTGCCGCTTATTTTTCCCGTCTGAGGTCAGCATGAAGCGTATTGCCCTTTATTTCTGTTTCATTTTTAGTTTTGCGGCCCACGCCAATAATATTATTGTTAACGGCACCCGCTTTATTTATCCCGGAAATGAAAAAGAAATAACGGTACAGCTTTCTAATACCGCAGATCGCCCGGCGCTGGCGCAGGCATGGCTGGATAACGGCAACGCCGACGCCACGCCGGATACGATTACCACGCCATTTATTATTACTCCGCCAATATCCCGCGTGGATGCTAAAAGCGGACAGACCTTACGTATTAAGCTTGGCAGCAGCGCCGGGCTTGCCAAAGATAAAGAGACGCTGTGGTGGCTTAATCTGCTGGAAATACCGCCGGTAGAGGCTAATCAAAAAAATGAAGGACAGAACATCCTGCAGCTGGCAATTCGTTCGCGCTTTAAGTTTATCTACCGCCCGACCGGATTGGGCAACCGTGACGCTGCGCCGGAGAAATTAGCGCTTTCAGCCAGCGGTAGCAGCCTGTCGGTCAGCAACCCTACGCCATTTTATCTCACCGTGAGCCGTATTTCCCGTGACGGCGGCAAAGCCCTGAACAGCAAAACGGTGATGCTTGCTCCACAGTCCAGTCAGACCGTTGCCCTCTCTTCTGCCGTTAGCCGAGGCGAGACCCTGACGATTAATAATATCAATGACTATGGTGCAGATGTGGCAGTGAAAGTAGCCGTTAAATAAGGGACACTATCATGAAGCAGAGGACCATCTGCCCGGGAAGGTTAAGTTCGGCGATCGCCATGGCGCTGTTCTGCTTTCCGCCATTTTCCAGCGGACAGGAAAACCCGGGAACGGTATACCAGTTTAACGACGGTTTTATCGTTGGCAGTCGGGAAAAGGTCGATCTGTCACGCTTCTCCGCCAGCGCGATCTCTGAGGGGACCTATTCGCTCGACGTCTATACCAACAACGAGTGGAAAGGGCGCTATGAGCTGAAGGTTACCCGTGATAAAGACGGCAACATGGGGATCTGCTACACCAAAGAGATGCTCGAACGTTACGGCATTGCCGCGGAAAAGCTCAACCCACAGCTGGGGAAGCAGGAAGGCTACTGCGGGCGCCTGAAGGAGTGGCGTAGCGAAGAAAACGTTAAAGACAACCTGATCCAGTCCTCTCTGCGCCTGGAAATTTCCGTGCCGCAAATCTACGAAGATCAGCGCCTGAAAAACTATGTCAGCCCGGAATTCTGGGATAAAGGCATTGCGGCGCTGAACCTCGGCTGGATGGCGAATACCTGGACCAGCCATACCTCGACAAATAATGGCTCTGATAACAGCAGCGCCTATCTGGGGCTTAACGCGGGTCTCTCCTGGGACGGCTGGCTGCTCAAGCATGTCGGCAACCTGAACTGGCAGCAGCAGCAGGGGAAAGCGCACTGGAACAGCAACCAGACCTATCTCCAGCGGCCGATCCCGCAGATCAACTCGATCGTCAGCGGCGGGCAGATTTTTACCAACGGTGAATTTTTCGACACCATTGGTCTGCGCGGGGTAAACCTGGCGACCGATGACAACATGTTCCCTGACGGAATGCGCTCCTACGCGCCGGAAATTCGCGGCGTGGCGCAGAGCAACGCCCTGGTGACGGTGCGTCAGGGAAACAACATTATCTATCAGACCTCGGTACCGCCGGGTCCGTTTACTCTGCAGGACGTATACCCTTCCGGCTACGGTAACGATCTTGAAGTCTCGGTCAAAGAGGCCGATGGCTCGGTGCAGGTGTTTAGCGTTCCCTATGCCTCGGTGGCGCAGCTGCTGCGTCCGGGGATGACCCGCTATGCGCTGTCGGCCGGTAAGGTCGATGACAGCGGGCTGCGGAATAAGCCGATGCTGTACCAGGCAACCTGGCAGCACGGCCTGAATAACGTCTTTACCGGCTATACCGGCGTTACGGGATTTGATGACTATCAGGCGTTCCTGCTGGGGACCGGGATGAATACCGGTATCGGCGCGCTGTCGCTAGATATCACCCACTCCCGGCTGAAAAGCGACACCCTCGACGAGAGCGGCCAGAGCTACCGCGCCACCTTTAACCGGATGTTTACCGATACCCAGACCAGCATCGTGCTGGCGGCCTATCGCTACTCCACCAAAGGCTACTACAACCTGAACGACGCGCTGTACGCCGTCGACCAGGAGAAGAACCGCAACAGCAGCTACACCCTGTGGCGGCAGAAAAACGGCATGACCTTCACCGTTAACCAGAACCTGCCGGACGGCTGGGGCGGTTTTTATCTGAGCGGCCGGATCTCCGATTACTGGAACCGTTCGGGCACCGAGAAGCAGTATCAGCTCAGCTATAACAATATGTTCGGCCGCCTCTCGTGGTCCGCCAGCGCGCAGCGCGTTTATACGCCGGACAGCTCCGGCCACAATCGCGACGATCGCATCTCGCTTAACTTCAGCTATCCGCTGTGGTTTGGCGAAAACCGGACCGCCAACCTGACGTCGAATACCTCGTTTAATAACTCCCGCTTTAGCAGCTCGCAGATCGGGATCAACGGTTCGCTGGATAGTGAGAACAACCTCAACTACGGCGTTTCAACGACCACCGCCACCGGCGGCCAGCATGATGTCGCGCTGAACGGAAGCTACCGCACGCCGTGGACCACGCTGAACGGCAGCTATAGCCAGGGCGAGGGGTATCGCCAGAGCGGCCTGGGCGCCAGCGGGACGCTGATCGCCCATCGCCACGGCGTGGTGTTCTCGCCGGAAAGCGGCAGCACGATGGCGCTTATCGAAGCGAAAGATGCCGCAGGCGCTATGCTGCCAGGCTCACCGGGCACCCGCGTCGACGGCAACGGCTACGCCATCCTGCCATATCTGCGCCCGTACCGGATTAACTCCATCGAGATCGATCCGAAGGGCAGCCAGGATGATATCGCCTTCGATCGTACCGTGGCCCAGGTCGTGCCCTGGGAAGGTAGCGTCGTGAAGGTCTCGTTTGGCACCACGGTACAGAACAACATTACGATTCAGGCGCGCCAGGCGAATAACCAGCCGCTGCCGTTCGCTGCCAGCATTTTCGATCCGAGCGGCAAAGAGATTGGCGTTGTCGGCCAGGGCAGCATGATGTTTATCAGTGACGCCAGCGTTCAGCACGCGACCGTTAAGTGGAGCGGCGGGCAGTGCACGGTGGAACTGGGCAAGGCAAAATCAAAGGAAAGGGTATGTCGCTGAGTAAACAACTGACGCTTTTTATTGGCTTAATGGCGCTGGGGACCACCTCCGCCTGGGCCGCCTGTACGCGCCTTTCGCAGCCTACGGTGAACCTGGATATGGTGGTCGGCAGGGTTGTGGTTCCCCCCGATCTGCCGGTGGGCTCGGTGATTGTCTCCCGGGACTGGACGATGAATGCGCCGGGCGGGGCCAGCTACAGCTGTACCGCCGGTACCAACCGCTTTGCGGCGAAGATTGTCTCTACAGGCTCCACCGATCTGGGGAATAAGATCTACTCCACCAACGTGCCCGGTATCGGCATGCGCTTTAGCCGCGGCGGCGCGACGGTGAACATCACCTATCCCGACGTTTTCTCATCCACCATCAACCGGACCACCAACTACTCGCTGGAAGGCTCCCGCTTTACGCTGGAGATTATTAAAACGGCCGCGACTACCGGCAGCGGTACTCTGGCGGCGGGGAAATATACCTCCTACGACTGGGAGCGGGGCAACAACCCGATTCTGGAAACCTACCTGAGCGCGAATGCGATTACCGTGGTCTCGCCATCCTGTACGGTACTCAGCGGTAAGAATATGAACGTTGATGTCGGGACCATTAAGCGCAGCGATCTGAACGGCGTCGGCACTTACGCCGGCGGCAAAAATTTTAATATTGAGCTTCAGTGCAGCGGCGGGCTAAGCGCATCCGGATATGCCAATATCGAGGCCTCTTTCTCCGGTACCCTGGCTACCGGCACTACCGTCACCCGCGGAGCGCTGCTGAACGAAAAAGCCGGCAGCTCTATTGCCAAAGGGATTGGGATTCAGGTGCTGAAAGACGGCGTGCCGGTTGAGTTCAACAAGAATTACAACGTCGGCACCTTGAGCAGTCAGGAAACTCGCTACATCACGTTGCCTTTCCTTGCGCGTTTTTATCAGTATGCGGCGGCCACGAGCACCGGCGAGGTTGAGTCTCATATGATCTTTAACCTGACGTACGATTAATTCGGGAGGCGGGTATGAAGGAAAATGGATATAAGAAAAACGGCAAACGACTTGTCGGCCTGATGGCGATGAGCGGCCTGCTTGTCGCTTCTTCCGCTTCGGGTTTTATGACCAACTATGATGACGGGCGGGTGGATTTTGTCGGCCGGGTCACCGATATCTCCTGCAGCGTGGCGCTTAACGGTGGCCATAATGCCGGCAGCGGCAGCGTCTGGCTGGCGCCGGTAAGCCTGGCGGAAGTGCACGATCGCGGGGCCGGGGCCTTTATGAAAGCGCAGCCTTTTACCCTCGAACTGTCGAATTGCCAGCTGCGTCACGATGGCGGTGCGGCGGATCAAAGCGAAGTCCGGTCGGTGAACGTTCGCTGGATAGACGGGTTTATGGTGAACACCGTCAACAATGAAAATGCGGGCTATCTGGCGAACACCCTGCCGGACGGCGCGCGTAACATTTATCTGGCGCTGTCGACCAATGACAATAATACGCTGGATAAGAGCAATAAAATTGTGCCGGCCGACCCGCTGCAAAATCGGGTACAGATTAAAGAAAAAGCGGTAGATGGTGGCGTATTTACCTATTATATCGGGTACGTTTCCCCGGCGCCGGAAAAAGCCACCTCCGGTCCGATGACCAGCTGGGCAACCTGGGAGCTGGTTTATAATTAAGAGCCTATGTCAGCAGGCTCAAAAACGCGCGTTGCGGCGGATCGTTTACATTATCCGAACGAAAAAAATGCCGGCGAGCCCGGCATTTTTTAAATCACTTTATCTTCTTCGACCAGCTCTTCAATGCTGACCTCTTTCCAGTAGTGGCCCTGGATCGCAAACCACGACATTCCCTGTAGCCACTTTTTATGCGCCTCGCTTTCGACCCCTTCAATAATAACGTTGTGGTTATTATGGGACAGGAAGGTAACCAGCGCATCCATTAGCGGTCGACCGGACTCTTTTTGCATTAAATGCCAGAAAAAGTCTTTGTCGATTTTTACATAATCGAAATGATATCCCCGAATGGCGTTAATGCCCGCATTGCCGGCGCCGAAATCATCCAGCCAGAGGGTGGTGGTTTGCGTGCTTTGCCAGGCGCTAAGTGCATTATTAAGCAGGTTATTAGAATTTTCCGTCACTTCAAAATGTACGCAGCCCAGGCGCTGGATATACTCTTCGATCTGCGGCTGGCGTAAAATGCTGAGGATATGGTCGTCCACGTTGATGGTGGCAGAAATATTATTCTTAATAAACCACGCTTGATGCTTCTCAATCAGCGCCAGCTGCTCCATGAAAATACTTTCACGGAGCGCTTTATTGGCGTGGCGGAAGAAATACTCAGGCGCCACGGGAATATGATCGAAGCGGCTCAGGCATTCCACGGCAACCAGTGTGTCCTGCGGTGAGAACATTTTCTGAAAAACATAACGAACAGAGATATCGCCACGTGATAAGTTATGGTCTGAAAATATATTAGCGTTCATTTTCTCGTGTCGGAAATTTAGCAAGCGTAGGCTGCAGGGTGAAAATATTATAAGTGACCTTTATGCCGATGTGAATTTTTATTAAAAGCAAGTGACCAATTGATGACAGTATTTTGATTGGTCACTTGCTTTTGTTTTCAGGCCGGGTCGAAAAAAACGTCTAACACTGATGCATGTGGACTATTTTTGTATTCATAACCCGGGAACTGCCCATGCCGAGTTTTTTCATGATGTGAATTCGATGGCTGTGTACCGTTTTATGGTCAATGTTGAGAACCGCGGCGATACGCTTGTTGTTATAGCTGGCCATAATCAGTTCCAGCACCTGAACCTCTCTCACCGAGAGCTTTTTTTGGGTTAACAGAAACCGGTAATCCACGGCGGAAGTCGGCATGTTTGTTATGTCTGAAAAATCGTTAAGTGATGATTTTTCAGTTAAAATTATCAAGTTTTCCAAAAAAATCAGCTCCCGACACAGTCCGGCGATATCGCTTCTGACGATCAGCACCAGCCGCACGCAGCGCGCCAGGCAGAAGCGCAGTTTGTTAAGTAAATGCACCGTGTCAGCAGCAGAAATATCCTTATGAATAACGTTGAAAATAATGATTTTAGCCTGGGGGACGGCGGCGCCCCGCATGATGTTCTGATAACTTAAGGCGGTAATGTTTTTATCGTTATCAATCATGTAACGATGTATTGATTGACCAATGAGGTTATCATCGGTGTATAGCAATATACTGTCCAAGGGCTTAAACTCTCTTTTTTCTCTTGGCTTCCAGAATCAAATCAAGCAAGATTTTCTCTATCTTTCTCTTATCATCGTGATGTCGAAACTTAAACTGACAGGAAACCTGATGATAGCTTTCCCCCTTTTCATCATCCTCATCGAGGGTCACCATCACGACATTTTTGACCACCAGGTCGACGGTGATTTCTCCATATTCGGCGACGGAAAGAATCGAATTTTTGAGGATTGAATTGTGGGTGAGAAACTTGAGGTTGGGATTTTTGGCCATCAGCGCACAGCCGCCATCTGAAATATCTTTAATTTCAAACGTGTAGTTCTCCCCATTTTTATGGCGGCCATGACAAAAAAAATCATGCTTATGCTGTAAGCGAAATCGCGGGTCCCGCCGTCTTTGAACCACCTGGATACATTCAGGTAGGGTAAATGAGACTTTATTGCTTTTAGCCGTACCACTCCCTGAATGTTTCTTCAGGGTTGAACAGAACTCTATCTTCCCTGAATCGCTATGCAGAACAAATTTGAATTTATGTCCCGGAGGGATTTTACTGTTGGTGACGATGTGGAATTCTGAAAAATCTACACGCGCCAGTTGTGTAATGAAGTTTTTGTTATTATAGAAAATTTCTATCTCAGACTGTTTTCTGAGTTCCTCCCTGAAAATAGCAATGATCTCATACTTACTGGTCTTTATTGTTCCCTCTGTCATGTGAAGTCCTTGTTAATTTTATATTGTGTGTGTGGATTTTTTTTTATAGCAATGACAACATTCTGATTGTGTTAATCAGATGTTTTAATGAGCATTTGATGTTATTAGCTATCTTTGCAGCTAAATTGATTTGTATAAACGTCGAATCAGCGGTTGTTTTTCCTGTAATCAAGAGTTCAAAAAATTAGGATAGATACAAACGACCGCGGCCTCCAATAAGGAGGCCGGTCGAAATAGTATAAAATGATGCTATGTATAGGGTTACTTGCGAAAGGACGGCTGGGGCAAATACCCATTTGTAGGATCTATAGTGCCAGCAGCGTTGAGTTAATTCCAGGCAAATATTAGCGACAGAATACCCCTGTCGCCATGGGCTTAGAAATGCCATGGGCAGGGGAGTGGCTCAGACTTTGAGGTTATCTAATATGCTGAGCGCATCGGCGGGCAGGGTTAAGGTGGCGGCGGCCAGGTTTTCTTCGAGATGCTGGAGCGATGAGGTGCCGGGGATCGGCAAAATATTGGCTGAACGCTGCAGCAGCCAGGCGAGGGCGACCTGCATTGGCGTCGCCTCAAGCGCAGCGGCGATATCGTTCAGCTCCTGTGCCTGAAGCGGGGTGAAACCCCCCAGCGGGAAGAAGGGAACGTAGGCAATATTCTGTGCGGCGAGCGCGTCAATAAGCCCATCGTCCTGGCGATTCGCGACGTTATATTGATTCTGAACGCAGGCAACTGGCGTCAGCTTTTGCGCGTCAGCGACCTGTTTGGCCGTGACGTTGCTGAGCCCAATATGGCGGATTAACCCTCGCTCTTTCAGCTCAAGCAGCGTCGTCAGCGGGCCTTCCAGCGACCCTTCCGCCGGGCCGTGGGTACCCAGCATACTGCGCAGGTTCACAACCTCCAGCACATCGAGATTGAGGTTTCGCAGATTATCCTCGACCGCCTGGGTCAATTCCGCCGGCGACATGGCCGGGAGCCAGTTACCTTTTTCATCGCGGCGGGCGCTGACTTTCGTCACGATACACAGATCGTCAGGGTAGGGATGCAGCGCCTTGCGGATCAATTGGTTGGTGATATGCGGACCGTAAAAATCGGAGGTATCAATATGGTTGACCCCCGCGGCCACCGCCGCCTGCAGTACGCGAATCGCGTTGTCAGGATCTTCCGGCGGGCCGAATACGCCCGGGCCTGCCAGCTGCATTGCCCCGTATCCCAGACGATAAACCTGACGGTCGCCTAAAGTACCGGTTCCGGATAGCTGTACGTTGGACATGGAAACTCCCCCTGATAATGTGCAAGTCCTAAGTGTAAACCGGTCAGGAGGTTTCTAGCGGCGGGAATATTAGCAGAACGTGCGGCAACGGCAGTGGCCGTCGCCGCGGGGGGAGAATTAGCTGAAGAACATCACCGAAACGCACAGCAGGCCGACGACCAGGGTGATGAAATTACCCAGCGATCGGTACGGCTTGAGGGCGGGAATGATGTACGTCGATAGCGTCGGCATGATGAACAGGATCATGGCGATCAGCGGTCCGCTGATGGCATATATCATCGAGATGGCGTTGGGATTGATAAAGCACACCGCGAAGGTCAGCGCCGAGACCAGCAGGATCGACATCGCGCGGTTAAAGGCGCGGCTTTTGCGAATTCCCATCTGCCCCAGCGAGGTTTTCACGATTTCGCTGGCGCCCTCAATCACCCCGAAATAGGTCCCGAGGAAGGATTTTGACATCGCCACGACCGCAACGATAATTCCGGTGACCGCCAGCCAGGCCGGTGAGCCGGGCATCATCGATAGCGCGGACAGGATGGTGACGCCTTCATTTCGCGCGCTTTCAATATAAGAGGCCGGTATCGCCAGCAGGCAGCTGACGACAAAAAACAGCACGCTGGCGCAGATGATGGTGTAGGCCACTTTCATGATTTTTTTGCATTTACCCATGGCCAGCTCGCCGTATTTCTCCTGCTGGTCGATAGCAAAAGTTGAAATAATCGGCGTATGGCTAAAAGCGAAAACCATCACGGGGATTGAGATCCAGACCTGGTGGAACGTATGCGAGTTCAGCTGCATCTGGCTGGTGAGGTGCTCGGGCTGCCAGTCGCCGATTAAGTAGATAGACAGGAACAGGAAGCAGGCAATCAGCGGGAAGACCAGAAAACCCATCACCTTAATCGTGATGTGACGACCCATCAGGAAGATCAGGTTCAGCACCAGGACGACGGCGAGGCTGAGCAGCGCGCGGACGCCAGCGGTAATCGGCATATGTCGTGCCAGCTGTTCGGCAAGAGAGTTGGTGATCGCCACGGCGTAAATCAGGACCACCACGAAAAAGGCGAGGAAGTAGAGCCCGGTGATCAGATTCCCGACCTTCTTACCGTAATAGTGGTTGACCGCACCGGTGATGCCAACGCCGGGAGCAACCTTAGCGGAGAGGATAAATTGACTCAGCGCCTTGTGCGGCCAGTAGGTCAGCGGCCACGCGACCAGCGCGGTGATGAGCAGAACAACGGCGCCAGCGGACCCTAGCTGGATCGGCAAAAACAGAGTGCCGGCGCCTACGGCAGTGCCATATAAGGCAAAACTCCAGAGAGTTTCTTCTTTAGACCAAATTTTAGACATTGTATGAATTTATCAACCGTAAAACCAAAAAAAAGGAGTGTAATTTACCACATCTATGTTTTGGTCGTGGCGATAGTTTTATACGATGGGTAGCATGGCGGATCGCCGGGAGCTCCCGCGGCGATCCGCCGGCGCTTAGCTACGCGCGGGGATCCGCTGCCGGCGGCGCTTCAGCACCCGCACGCGCAGCGTGTCCCATACCCAGTTGAACAGCATGGTGTAGGGCAGGAAGAACAGCATAAAGCCGATTTCCAGCATAAATGCCTGCATCAGCGACACGCCGAGGAGCAGCGCGACGGCGGTGACGCCGATGATGATAAACCCGCTCTCAAAGCCAATGGCGTGCAGGGCGCGAACCTTCAGGTTTCTTGTGACGCGGGAAACCGGCCAGATACGGTCAAAGGCCGCGTTATAGATCAGGTTCCAGACCATCGCCAGCGTCGCGAGCAGAACGCTCAGGCCGCCCATTTCGACCACCGAACGCTGCATCAGCCAGGCCGCGGTGGGGGCGAGGATCAGCGTGGCGAGGCCCTCAAAGCTGACCGCGTGAATAATACGTTCCATCAGCGACTTACGCTGCAGGTTGCTCTGTTGCATGGTTTTTACCTCCGGGTAAAGCCGTCGTTCGCAGCCGTTTAATCGCGATGCCGGCTGAACGGGTGATAAGAAATTACTCCGCATTTTATGGGAAAATATGATAAACAAAAGATAGTTCCCATCGATAAAGTAGATAGGTCATGCGCTATTCTCCCGAAGCTTTAACCGCTTTTGTCGAAGCCGCTGCCTGCGGATCGTTTTCTGCCGCCGCGCGCCGCTTGCGTAAAAGCCAGTCCACCGTCAGCACCGCCATCTCCAATCTTGAAGCCGATCTCGGCGTGACGCTGTTCGATCGTTCAGCCCGCCAGCCGGTGCTGACGCCGCAGGGCGAGCAGGTGCTGGGCTATGTGAAAGCGATTCTGGCGGCAAGCGACCGGCTGGACGAGCTGGCTATTTCTCTGTCCGGCGAAACGGAAGCCCGGCTTACCTTTGTGCTCTCCGATACGCTGCATCCCGATGTCCTTGAAGATCTGCTGGAGCAGTTCGACCGCCGTTTTCCGCACACCGAATTTGAGTGCCTGATCGGCGAGGATGAGGACGTCGTCGACCTGCTGCAAAAGGAGCGGGCGCAGGTGGGGCTGATTGAGGCCAGGGATAGCTATCCTCCGGAAATCGGCTGTACGCGCCTGCCGCTACAAACCGCGATGGCGATTTACGTGGCGCCCCGGCACCCGCTGGCGGCGCAGGGGAGGGTTGTCTGGGATGAACTGCATAGCTGGCGCGAGCTGCGGCTGAGCACCTACCTGGAGAGCCGGGCCGATCCTGCCCAGGGGCAGGTGTGGTCGGCACCCAACTATCTGCTGCTGCTCAGCATGACGGTACAGGGGCTGGGGTGGTGCATTTTGCCCTGCGCCCTGGTTGAGGAGTTTGCCGGCGTCGGAACGCTGGTGCCGCTCGACATTGCGGGCTGGCCGCGGGCGATATCCGTGGATTTATTATGGAATAAGCGGGCGCCTCCGGGAGTCGCGGGGAGCTGGCTACGCCAGCATTTACAGCGCCAGGAGCAGTAAAATCGCCGCAAATCTTTGTGATTCACCTCACTTTTTTTAAACATTTGCGAAATTTTTTGATAACAATTCTCTACTATGTTGTTGTTTCTTTGCACAGAGGCAGGCAGAGGTAGAGGATGAAAGATGTCGTGATCGTTGGCGCGCTGCGGACGCCTATTGGCTGCTTCCAGGGGACGCTATCCCGCCACTCGGCGGTGGAGCTGGGGAGTCTGGTGGTTAAGGCTTTAGTCGAACGCGCCGGAATCGATCCCCACGCTATTGATGAAGTGATCCTCGGGCAGGTTCTAACCGCCGGCACCGGGCAGAACCCTGCGCGCCAGTCGGCGATCCGCGGCGGGCTGCCGAATACCGTTTCGGCGATCACGATTAACGACGTTTGTGGCTCCGGGCTGAAGGCGCTGCATCTCGCCACGCAGGCCATTCAGTGTGGCGAGGCGGATGTGGTGATTGCCGGTGGCCAGGAGAATATGAGCCGCGCGCCGCACGTGTTAACCGATAGCCGCACCGGGGCGCAGCTGGGAAACAGCCAGCTGATCGATAGCCTGGTTCACGACGGCCTGTGGGATGCGTTCAATGATTATCATATGGGCGTGACGGCGGAAAATCTGGCGCGGGAGTACGGCATCAGCCGCGAGCTGCAGGACGCCTGGGCGCTGAGTTCACAGCACAAGGCGCGGCGGGCGATCGACTCCGGGCGCTTTCGCGACGAGATTGTCCCGGTGATGACCGAGCAGAACGGCGCGCCGCGGCGGGTGGATACCGATGAGCAGCCGCGGGTTGACGCTAGCGCGGAAGGCCTGGCCTGTCTGCCGCCGACCTTCGACCGCCTGGGTTCGGTGACCGCAGGCAATGCCTCCACGATTAATGATGGCGCGGCGGCGGTGATGATGATGAGCGAGGCGAAAGCGCTGGAGCTTGGCCTGCCGATCCTCGCGCGGATCCGCGCGTTCGCAAGCGTAGGCGTCGATCCGGCGCTGATGGGTATTGCGCCGGTACATGCGACCCGCCGCTGTCTGGAAAGAGCGGGCTGGCGGCTGGACGAGGTTGACCTTATTGAAGCCAACGAGGCGTTTGCCGCGCAGGCTATTTCGGTGGGCAGGGTGCTGGAGTGGGACGAGCGGCGGGTCAACGTCAACGGCGGCGCCATTGCCCTCGGCCACCCTATCGGCGCCTCCGGCTGCCGCATTTTAGTTTCTCTGGTCCATGAAATGATCAAACGGGACGCCCGTAAAGGGCTGGCCACGCTGTGCATCGGCGGCGGCCAGGGCGTCGCGCTGGCGGTGGAACGAGAGTAGCGGCCAAAAAAGCGTTCCCCTTCTTAGCCTCCTGTTATCAGGGGGCTTTTTTTTTCGCCACCGGGCACGATTTCCGCGATAAATCTCAGCAAAAAGGGCGAATAACGGCCCTATTTGTTGAGCTTTGTCACGTCTTTATGTGCCATGTTTTTTGAAACAAATAATTACGATCTCGATCACTAAAACATCATCCCTTAAAAAATAAAATGCAGTTTCATAAAATAGAAACATAATTTTACTTTTGAGGGGTACCCTATGTTTGCACGATCTCTGGCCCTTGCTGCTCTCTGCGCCGCGTCTTTTGCTGCTTCGGCCGTCACGGTGGATTTGCGTCATGAATTCATCGACGGCGGTAAAACCGATAAAACCAACGCCGACCGCGTCTCCGTGTCGCACCGGTTCGCCAACGGTTTTGGTTTCTCCGTTGAGGCAAAGTGGAAATCAGGAGGGGATAACACCGATCAGCCTTATTCAGACTTTGTTGGCAACGGGCATGAAGAAACCATCAGCTGGCAGTGGAAGGCGAACAAGAATTTCTCCGTAACGCCGGGCTTCAATATTGAAAGTAACGACAGCCGCTCGATCTATAAGCCGAATTTGCGCGTGCAGTATAGCTTCGATAACGGTTTCTACGTTGCCGCCCGCTACCGTTATGACTACACCCGCTATCCGGCAAACGCGGGCAAAGAGGATGATAAAGTTAACCGCGGCGATGCGTGGGCTGGCTTCGTGATGGGCGACTGGCGTACCGAGCTGAACTACGTTTATGCCCGCAGTAGCGAAGGCGTAAATCGTAACGACAATAAACCCTACTCCCAGGAATATAACGTTAAGCTGGCCTATAAGCTGGATAAAAACTGGGCGCCCTACGGCGAGGTGGGTAACGTTGGCGTCAATGACCGCAGCGACCGCCAGACCCGCTTCCGCGTAGGCGTGGCGTATACCTTCTGACATAAACAACAGCCTCATCGTTTACCCCGGCGCAGTTAGCCGGGGTTTTGTCGTTAATCAGCCGCCGTCATCCGTTGATTATTACGCGCGAGGGCGGCCTGAATGTGGCCGGCAGCAGGCCAAAAAAAGCCCTCCGTAAAGGAGGGCAAGGCCAGTTACAGAAACACTCAATCAAACTCAGGTCACAACGCGCTATGCCTGCAGCATTTCGCGCTGCTCAGGGATCTTCGCGATATAGATAGCCGGTTTACCGTCTTTATCGGAGCTAAACAAAATCGCGCTGTCGTCCGGCGTAAAGGAGGGGTGCGGATGGGTCACCTGGCGGCTGTTGGCGATCGTCGCCCACGAAGTATCGTGGCGCGCAACGCGGAAATAAGCCCGTTTCGCCACGTCGAAAACGTACAGATAGGGGTCGTTATCGATGGTATAGCCGCTGGTATCTTTCACGTCTACCGGGGTGCCGGAACCGTCGCCCACCAGCAGCGTGCCGTCAAAATTACTCATCAGATGCGAACAGGCGGGCATCTGCATCAGCGCTTCGTTCACGCCGCTATCCGGGTTAAAGCTGTAAATGGTTCGTCCCTGTTGACCCTTCAGGTAGGAGACGTACACCAGCGCGGAGCCGTCCGGCACCCAGAACTCGTGGGTGCAGCTTTCGCCTTGCGCATGTTCTTTGACTTTACGTACGCCGGTGCCGTCTTCATTCACCATCCACATGCGCGCATCAACGAGATCGTGCGGGCCTTCGTGGCAGAAGGCGACGGTGTGGTCATCAAACGGCCGATAAATAGGATGACCCAGCCAGTTTTTCTCTTCATGGATGGTGCGGCTTTCGCCGCTTTGCAAATCGACGCGCAGCAGGCGGCAGTGCGGGCCTTTATGGAAGAAGTCGTGGAAAGTCTGCCAGTCGTTAAGCGGCGTCCAGTCGCTTTTGGCGATCTCAATGCCGACCAGCTTGCTGCAGTCGCTGTTGGCGACCCAGGTTCCGTAGCCAACCCACTCATCGGCGACGCGATAGACTTCGCGCTCCTGCAGCGTAGTGAGGTTAACTTCCAGCAGCGTGCGGTCATTTTTAACGTAATAGAGCGAAGTATCGTCCGGCGAGAGGAAGCCGCCGAAGGTATTGTCGCCGGCCCCTTCGGTGAGCTGGACGGCTTCGGCCGCGGCGATATCCAGCAGGTAGTAGTTCCAGTGTCCGTCGAATTCACCGGCGAACAGCAGGTGGCTACCGTCATTGAAAAAGCATTTCTGATAGAAATAGTTACGATGGCAGGTCACTTCCGGTGGGGTTAAGCGGGTGACCTCTGCCCCGGTATCGGGGTCGCGGCTGACTTCATAGTTGAGTTTTACCCGCATGCCTTTAGCCATGATGTACTCCTTTTTCCTTCCTGCGGTATCGCTTCCCAAAGGGACGTTTTACCAGATGAGATTGATTTAAAAGATGGGTGTCAATTTATCAAAACATTGTTTCATTATTTGTGATGGCGAGCGCAGTTCGCAATAACTTCCTGCTCTGGATCGCACTTTTTTTGGCTGCTGAGAGCGGTATAGAGAGGGGGACTTTGTTTTTATGCTGACTTTTTACGATCTGATGTCGATTTTCTAAGTTTATATAATACATTGTATTTAAATGAATTTAATTCGTTTTTCCCTCATATCGGGCCAACGCTTCGTGATCTGTTTTGCATTTTTAGCATTTGCTTACCTAAAAATTGAAACGATGTTTTAATAATAATTGAAAATGGCTTTGCCCGGAGATAAGATGGTTCCACTAGCAAAACGGAACTCTGTTTTATTTTTATGATGGGGCCGCCCCAGAGAGTTCTTCTTACCATAATGGCCAGCGCAAGCAGCCGGTCGAACCGATAGAACCTCGCCTGTGTAGTACGGGCTATCTGAAAGATAAAGGAACCAGGTATGATACTCGATACATTCTCTCTCCAGGGTAAAGTGGCCGTTGTGACCGGATGTGACACCGGGCTGGGCCAGGGCATGGCGGTAGGGCTGGCGGAAGCGGGCTGCGATATTGTCGGTATCAATATTGTTGAGCCAACGGAAACGATTGAGCGCGTTACCGCGCTGGGCCGTCGTTTTCTCAGCCTGACCGCCGATCTGCGCCAGATTGAGGGGATCCCGCAGCTGCTGGAGCGCGCCGTCGCTGAATTTGACCATATCGATATTCTGGTCAACAACGCCGGCTTGATTCGCCGTCAGGATGCCCTCGAGTTCAGCGAAAAGGACTGGGATGACGTGATGGATCTGAACATCAAGAGCGTGTTCTTTATGTCTCAGGCGGCGGCGAAGCATTTCATTGCCCAGGGCAACGGCGGCAAAATCATCAACATCGCTTCCATGCTCTCTTTCCAGGGCGGCATTCGCGTTCCCTCCTACACCGCCTCGAAAAGCGGCGTGATGGGCGTGACCCGGCTGCTGGCGAACGAGTGGGCGAAGCACAATATCAACGTTAACGCGATCGCGCCGGGCTACATGGCGACGAATAATACCCAGCAGCTGCGCGCCGACGAGCAGCGCAGTGCCGAAATCCTTGAGCGCATTCCGGCGGGCCGCTGGGGTTTGCCGGGCGATTTGATGGGGCCGGTGGTGTTCCTCTCCTCCAGCGCGTCTGATTACATCAATGGCTATACCGTCGCGGTTGATGGCGGCTGGCTGGCGCGCTAATTTTTCCCGCTGTGCCGTACAAAAACCTGCCGCAGACGGCAGGTTTTTTTATGTGTGAACATTAATCGTCCATATCGATAAACTAAAAAAATCCATATTAATTAGTTATAGATTGACAATGAATCGCATGGATATTAAGAATTTTTATGTTGATGAGAAATCGTCTCGCCTTTATGAGAGTTGAATGTCCATCACAAAACGATTGATGGTAGCTATTTAGTCCATATCTTTAGCATCTCCACCCTGACACATTGCCCCGCCGATCCCGTACTTTCTGATCACGTCTTACTATGTTCTGGCAGGGAAAAATGACCTCAATTAATAATGACTCTACGTTAATGCCGCGTACGCAGCGCGATACCCGGCGCATGAACCAGTTTGTCTCCATTGCCGCTGCGGTGGCCGGGCTCCTTTTTGGCCTCGATATTGGGGTAATTGCCGGGGCATTGCCCTTTATTACCGATCATTTTGCCTTATCCAGCCGCCTGCAGGAGTGGGTGGTGAGCAGCATGATGCTGGGCGCCGCTATCGGCGCGTTGTTCAACGGCTGGCTCTCTTTCCGCCTCGGGCGTAAATACAGTTTAATGGTCGGGGCGATACTGTTTGTTGCCGGCTCCATCGGCTCCGCCTTTGCCGGCAACGTGGAGGTCCTTCTGCTGGCGAGGGTTCTCCTTGGCGTTGCCGTCGGGATCGCCTCCTACACCGCGCCGCTTTATCTCTCTGAAATGGCCAGTGAAAATGTCCGCGGTAAGATGATAAGCATGTACCAGCTGATGGTGACGCTGGGTATCGTGATGGCGTTTTTATCCGATACGGCATTTAGCTACAGCGGCAACTGGCGCGCCATGCTGGGGGTGCTGGCGCTGCCTGCGGTCCTGCTGATTATTCTGGTCGTGTTCCTGCCCAACAGCCCGCGCTGGCTGGCGGAGAAGGGGCGGCACGTCGAGGCGGAAGAGGTGCTGCGCATGCTGCGCGATACCTCGGAAAAAGCCCGGGACGAGCTCAATGAAATTCGCGAAAGCCTGAAGCTCAAGCAGGGCGGCTGGGCGCTGTTTAAGATCAACCGCAACGTCCGTCGGGCGGTGTTCCTCGGTATGCTGCTGCAGGCGATGCAGCAATTCACCGGGATGAATATCATCATGTACTACGCGCCGCGTATTTTTAAAATGGCGGGCTTCACCACCACCGAGCAGCAGATGATGGCGACCCTCGTCGTCGGCCTGACCTTTATGTTTGCCACCTTTATTGCGGTGTTTACCGTGGATAAAGCCGGGCGTAAACCGGCGCTGAAAATCGGCTTTAGCGTGATGGCGCTGGGCACGCTGGTGCTCGGCTACTGCCTGATGCAGTTTGATAACGGCACCGCCTCAAGCGGCCTGTCCTGGCTTTCCGTCGGCATGACCATGATGTGTATTGCCGGCTACGCGATGAGCGCCGCCCCGGTGGTGTGGATCCTGTGCTCGGAAATTCAGCCGCTGAAATGCCGCGACTTCGGCATCACCTGTTCCACCACCACCAACTGGGTGTCGAATATGATTATCGGCGCGACCTTCCTGACGCTGCTCGACGCGATCGGCGCCGCCGGCACCTTCTGGCTGTATACCGTGCTGAACGTCGCCTTTATCGGGGTGACCTTCTGGCTGATCCCGGAAACCAAAAACGTCACCCTTGAGCACATCGAGCGCAATCTGATGTCCGGTAAGAAACTGCGCGATATTGGCAACTGATTACAGCGAGTCCCTCGGAAGCCAGGGGCTGGCAACCCGCACCGTATCCCGATGGCTGTCGCCGTTAATAATATGCAGGGCGCTCAGGCGCCCTATTTCATAATGCGGAAGCTGCACCGTTGAGAGCGGCGGTAAAAACAGATCGCCAATGCCGACCATATTATCGTAACCCACCACCGCCACGTCCTGCGGGATGCGCAGGCCCTGCGCCAGCAGCGTCTGATAAACCATAAAAGCGATACGATCGTTACCGCAAATCACCGCATCGAACTGCGGCTTACCCTCGCGGATATTTGCCAGCAGCATCGCCGGAATATCGCGGTAGTGCTCATCGCCATACTCCATGTAGCAGTGTTCGAGCGTATGCGGATCGAGATCCGCTTCCCGGCAGGCGCGCTCCAGCCCCTGACGTCGGCGCACGGTCGCCAGATGTTTAGCCGGCAGATGCAGGCACAGCGGACGGCGATAGCCCGCCGCCAGCAGGGCCTGTACCGCCGTATACTGACCCTGCTCATCGTCCGGGATATAGCTGGCCACCGGGTCGTGCAGGCTTTCGCAGTTGGCCAGCACGCAGGGGATTGTCAGCAGCTTGGCCGGGAGCGGCACCTGGCGCAGCCCCATCGTGGTGTAGATAATCCCGTCCGGCCGGTGGGAGAGCAGCAGATCGACGATGGTTTCCGGGCTATCGTCGGAAAACATATTGACCACGAAGCTGTTCCAGCCGTGCGCCCGCGCGGTTTCTTCGATTGAGAGCGTAATTTCCACCGAGAAGGGGGTGGTGACGGTATCCAGCGCCAGTACCCCGATGGTGTTTGGCGTCGCGTGGGCGCCGCGTATTTTCTTGGCGGAGAGATCGGGGACGTAGTTGGTTTGTTCAATGGCGGACTGGACGCGAGCCAGAGTCTCCGGCTTCAGGCGTTCCGGGCTGTTCAGCGCGCGGGAAACCGTCATCAGAGAGACATTTGCCAGTTTTGCCACATCTTTCAAGGATGCCATATTTACTACTCCAACGTTGCCGCCAGGCAACAGGCTATACAACTAAGTCGCTGATGTAAAAGGATCATGCGATATTCTATCGCAGGTTGTGCGGCCGCGCTGACGAGGAATATTTGATCGCGATCGCATCTCTGTTATGTTAACGTTAACTTATGTGATTAACATCATGTATCTCAGCGAAAGGGCATGAGTTTTGGGTTTTGTTAACGTTACCATTGACGCATTACTCCAACAGAGAACGTCATGATGAAAGCACATCACTCTCACAGCTATCCGATACTCAGCGCCTTACTGTTTTTCTTTTTCGTAACCTGGTCTTCGTCCGGCTCTTTGCTCTCTATCTGGCTACATCAGGAGGTTGGTCTGAAAGCGGGGGATACCGGCATTATCTATGCGGTTCTCTCCGTCTCAGCGCTGTTTGCCCAAATTTGCTACGGCTTTATTCAGGATAAGCTCGGCCTGCGTAAAAACCTGCTCTGGTATATCACCGCGCTGCTGATCCTTTCCGGGCCGGCCTATCTGCTTTTTGGCTACCTGCTGAGTATTAACATTTTTCTCGGCAGCATTTTTGGCGGGATCTATATCGGCCTGACCTTCAACGGCGGGATCGGCGTACTGGAGTCCTACACCGAACGCGTGGCGCGCCAGAGCCAGTTTGAGTTCGGCAAAGCGCGGATGTGGGGATCGCTGGGCTGGGCGGTGGCGACCTTCTTTGCCGGCCTGCTGTTCAACATCAACCCGAAGCTGAACTTTGCGGTCGCCAGCTGTTCCGGCCTGGTGTTCTTTATACTGCTGGCGCGGCTGCGGGTCTCCTCTGCGTCGCAGGCGATGGAGGAAGCGGTGGCGGGCGGCAAGGTGACGCTGGAGGACGCGCTGCGTCTGCTCACCCTGCGCCGCTTCTGGGCGCTGGTGTTTTTCGTCGTTGGCACCTGTATTTACGGCGTCTACGACCAGCAGTTCCCGGTCTATTTCTCCTCGCAGTTCGCCACGCTGCAGGAGGGCAACGCCATGTACGGCTATCTGAACTCATTCCAGGTGTTTCTTGAGGCGGCGGGGATGTTCTGCGCGCCCTGGCTGGTTAACCGCATTGGCGCGAAAAATGGCCTGATTTTCGCCGGCATGGTGATGGCGCTGCGGATGGTGGCCTCCGGGCTGGTGGAGGGGCCGCTGCTAATCTCGATAACCAAGCTGCTGCATGCGGTCGAGCTGCCGGTTCTGCTGGTATCTATCTTTAAATACAACAGCTTAAACTTTGATAAACGCCTCTCATCGACGCTGTATCTGGTGGGCTTTGCCTGCACCAGCTCGGTTATCGCAACCGTGCTGTCGCCGCTGGCGGGCTATAGCTACGAGATATACGGCTTTGCCCGGTCCTATTTGATTATGGGCCTGCTGGTGTTCTTCACCACCTTTATCTCCATCTTCTTGCTGCGATCGGCTAAGTCGCCTTCGGACCCGCTGATGCCGCAACCCTCCGTTATTTGAATGAAAAGAGTGAAGACTATGACGTACTCAATTAGCAACGCCGAACAGGAACTGCAGGCTAAAAGCGACGCGCTGAACCTGCGCTGGTACCCGCGCTACCATCTTGCCGCCCGCGCGGGCTGGATCAACGATCCTAACGGCCTGGTGTGGTTTGACGGCTGGTACCACGCCTTTTACCAGCATCATCCCTACTCAACGCAGTGGGGGCCGATGCACTGGGGCCATGCGCGCAGTAAAGATTTGGTGCATTGGGAGCATCTGCCGGTGGCGCTGGCGCCGGAAGGCCCGGAGGATAAAGACGGCTGTTTCTCTGGCTCCGCGGTGGTCGACGGCGATACGCTGGCGCTGATTTATACCGGGCATAAATTCCACGGCGATCCGAGCGACGAGGCCAACCTTTATCAGGTGCAGTGCCTGGCGACCAGCCGCGACGGCATCCACTTTGAGCGGCAGGGGATCGTCCTCGATACCCCGCCGGGGCTGCACCATTTCCGCGATCCTAAGGTGTGGCGCGAGGGCGATAGCTGGTACATGATTGTCGGCGCGCGCCTCGGCGATGTCGGTCAGGTGCGCCTGTACCGTTCGGCCGATCTGCGCCAGTGGCAGGACGCGGGCGTGCTTGATGAGGCGGAAAAAGAGATGGGCTATATGTGGGAGTGCCCTGACTTTTTTGCCCTCAACGACAGGCGCGTGCTGATGTTTTCTCCGCAGGGCATGGCGGCGCAGGGCTATCAGAATCGGAACCTGTTCCAAAGCGGCTATATGCTCGGCGACTGGCAGCCCGGCGGCGCCTTTGTGCGCGAAGGCGAGTTTGTTGAGATGGACAGCGGGCATGATTTTTATGCGCCGCAGAGCTTCCTGACTCCGGATGGTCGCCGGATCGTTATCGGCTGGCTGGATATGTGGGAATCGCCGCTGCCGGAACAGCAGGACGGCTGGGCGGGGATGCTCTCGCTGCCGCGCGAGCTGAGCCTGAGCGCGGACAGCCGGCTGCAGATGCGTCCGGCTAAGGAGGTCGAAAGCCTGCGCGGGGCATGGTTCCCGTGGCCGGTGAGCACCTTGAAAAACCAGCAGACCATGCTGGTGGAAAACTGTGAGGCGATGGAGGTCATCCTGCACTGGGATAGCGCCAGCTGCAGCGCTGAGCAGTATGGCCTCAGCTTCGGCGACGGCCTGCGGGTCTACGTTGATGCGCAGATGCAGCGCCTGGTACTGGAACGCCATTATCCGCAGCATGGCCTGTGCGGCGTGCGCAGCGTTCCGTTAACCGCCGGGGCGCCGCTCAGGCTACGGGTATTCTTCGACAGCTCTTCCGTGGAGGTCTTCGTTAATGATGGTGAAGCCTGCCTCAGCAGCCGTATTTATCCGGATGGCGCGCGTCGTGAATTAACCTTATTTGCCTGGAGCGGATCGGCCAGCTTATCTGAGGCCGGCGCCTGGCAGCTCGAATAATATAATTACTGTTTATTCTGTCGTTAATAACCCGTCTTCGACGATGGGCGGGTTATTATTGTCATCATCGTCGTGCTTTACCCATAACTAAAAAACTTTATTTTATTAAATAATAAAAGGGTTTACCGATGAATAAAATCTGGGTCGGCTGCATGCTGACGTCTTTATTTACCCCTCTGACCTATGCCGGGCCGTCGTTATCTCTTGAGGAACGGCTGGCGCAAATGGAGCAGCGGCTGCAGGAGACCGAACAGCGGGCGACCAGCGCCGAGGCGGAGATTCGTGCTCTAAAACGTCAGGAGAAGCCAGCCGCGGCGGTCAGCGCCGCGGCGGCTAAACCCACGCTGCAGCTCAATGATTATGGCGAATTAAAATTTTATGGCGACGTTGAGTTTAATATGGACGGCGCCAGCCGCAGCGGTAGCCTGACCTCGGTGAGAACCAGTGCGAATAAAAGCTGGGCGCCGGGGAAAAAAGAGCGCTGGGATATTAACGGGCGTATTCTTCTCGGCTTTGATGGCCAGCGGAAAGGGGCTGATGGCAAGTATGCGGGCTTCAGCGTGCAGCCGCTGGCGGATATTAATGGCAAGATGAATCTGGACGATGCGGCCTTTTTCTTTGGTCAGCAGGATGACTGGAAAATTAAAATTGGCCGCTTCGAAGCCTATGATATGTTCCCGCTTAATCAGGATACCTTTATTGAATATTCCGGCAATACGGCGAACGATCTTTACAGCGACGGCTACGGCTATATTTACATGATGAAAGAGGGGCGCGGTCGCAGCAGCAGCGGCGGCAACTTCCTGCTGAGTAAAACCCTCGATAGCTGGTACTTTGAAGTGAATACGCTGGTGGAAGACGGCAGCACGCTTTTTGTCGATCGCAACTATCACGGCAACGCGCTGGATAACCAGAAAAACGTCGTCTACGTGCGCCCGGTGGTGGCGTGGCAGTCCGGCGCGTGGTCGGCGGCGGCGGCGCTGGAGAGCAACCTCGTCAATAACGCCTACGGCTATCAGGACCCGCGCGGCCGCTGGGTCGATCAGTCGAGCCGTACCGGCTACGGCATGACCATGAGCTGGAACACGCTGAAAACCGATGCCCGGGATGGCGCGGTGGTGAATCTGAGTACCGCCTATCTTGATGCCACGGATGAGCAGGACTTCAGCGCCGGTATCAACGCGTTATGGCATCGCGTGGAGCTGGGCTACATCTATGCGCATAACAAAATCGACCAGTTTAATCTGGCGGGGGTCAGCGCAGAATGCGACAACGATTGTGCCGTGCTCGCCCCGGGGCGTTATGACATCCACACGCTGCATGCCTCATGGCTGCTGCCGAATATCATGGATATGACGAATTTTAATATTTACCTCGGCGCCTACGCTTCGTGGCTGGATTCGTCGGCGGAGAAAAGCACGGGCCCGGACGAACGCTACGGCGCGCGCGTGCGCTTCAAATATCTCTTCTGAGGGTAAAGCAGGTCGCCCGGTCGCAAAGCCCGGCGGGATGATTTTGCCTTTCGTGACGGGCGCCGTGCGAAAAAATCCCCCGCAGCCTGAGCCGCGGGGGAGGTTCGGGGGACGCGTAATTAGCGCATGGCGCGCTTGAGAATGCGGTCTGACTGACGCTGGAAGTCCGCCGCCGTCTCTTCTACGGATTTCTGCCCGTAATCGATGTACTGCAGGGAGGTGCCGAACTGGGCTACGATCTGCGGGTCGTCGAAGTAGGGCGACACGGAGAGTTTCGCCGGCAGGGACTGCGCCAGCTTCAGCCCGGAAACCGCCGGATCGTCGGCCTTGATCGTGCCGTCTTCGGTCAGGTACTGCACCGCCACTTTACTCAGCGGCACGCCGCGCTCGAGTCCTAAGGTATCGACCCCGGCTTTGCTGTTCAGCAGGAAGTTAATGACCTTTGCCGCCGCTTGCGAGTTTTTCGTTGATTTACCGATCGAGAGCATCTGCGCGGGTTTAAAGAACAAACCGGCGTCGGTGGCTCCTGGCAGCATTGGGTATTCACCCAGCTCCAGCTTCGCCGGCGGCTTCAGGTTGTCGGAGTATTTATTGATGGTGGAGTTCCACATGTAGGTTCCCGCCCACTCGCCCTGAATCCACGGCTTCATCTCGTACATATTGCTTTTGCCGAAGGAGGCGTAGTATTTGGTATCCGGCATAACGTGGCTGTCGATAAGCTTTTTATACATCTGGAAAAACTCTACCCACTGCTCTTTGCTGTAGGAGAATTTTTTGGTTTTATCGTCGATAGCCGGCTGGTTGTACTTCTGAATCATATAGGAGTTCAGCAGCGCCAGGGTGTCCTGGTGCTCCAGCACCACCGGGTAGTACTGCTTGCCTAGCTTGCTTTCAAAGGCTTTTCCCGCCGCCATCAGCTCGTCCCAGGTTTTGGGATAGGCGACGCCGGCTTTTTTCCAGGTTTCGTCGTTAAAGTAGAACACGCGGGCGGTCACGGAAATGGGAATGCCGTTGAGCTTGCCGTTCACGGTGGTGGACTGCAGTTCCTTCGCGTCAAACTGGCTGAGATCGATGACGTCCTTCATCTTATTCAGGTCGTAAAAGCCGTCGCCGTTTTTCGAGAAAATAGGCAGCCAGTTCCAGTTGGTCTGCATCACGTCAGGCTCGGTGCCGCCAGCGATTTGCGTGGTCAGGCGCGAGAGGTGGCCGTCCCAGCCGGTGTATTCCGCTTTGACGTTAATATCCGGATTCTGCTTATGAAATTCTTCCAGCGCTTTCAGGGTCACCTGATGGCGGCCGTTGCCGCCCCACCAGGACATGCGCAGGTCGACATCCTGTGCCAGAGAAGGTAGCGCGGTCAGGCCCAGAGTGGCGGAGATTGCGGCGCTTAAGAGCACTTTTTTCATTTTAATACTCCAGTGATTACAGAGAGATGTTCTGTTCGGTCGCCGCATCAAAGAGGTGGCATTTGTTGAGATCGAACCGGTAATAGACCTTACGATGCAGACCTTTTTCGATCATCGGCCTGGCTTCGTCGGAAGGGACGCGGGCGGTCAGCTCATAATCGGCGACCTTCATATAGACGAAGAACTCGTGGCCCATATTTTCCACGCGAACCATCTCGCCGGAGCCGCAGCCTTCGGCGAACGGCTGGTCTGAGATAGAGACAAACTCCGGGCGCACGCCGTAGAACAGCGTCTGGTCCTTGTAGCCTTCGGCTTTGCTCTGCAGCGCGTCGTTGAGGGGCAGCAGTTCGTCACCGATGCGCATATGCAGGCGGCCGTCGCGCTCAACCAGCTTGCAGGGACGGATGTTCATCTCCGGCGCGCCGATAAAGCCCGCGACAAACATATTTTTTGGCTTGTGGTACAGATTGTCCGGGGTATCAACCTGCATGATGTGGCCCAGCTTCATCACGCAGATACGGTCGCCCATGGTTATGGCTTCGGTCTGATCGTGGGTGACGTAGACGGTGGTCGCCGGTTTGCCGGACTTCTTCAGCTGCTTGTGCAGATCGGAGATACGAATACGCATTGAGGCGCGCAGCTTGGCGTCGAGGTTAGAGAGCGGCTCATCGAACAGGAACACGTCCGGCTTTTTAACAATCGCCCGGCCAACCGCCACGCGCTGGGCCTGGCCGCCGGAAAGCTGGCGCGGCAGACGGTCGAGCAGCTCTTCCAGCTCGAGGATTTTTGCCGCTTCGTTAACCTGGCTTTCAATCTGATCCTTTGGCAGCTTGCTCAGCTTGAGGCCAAAAGCGAGGTTTTCACGCACCGTCATATGCGGATAGAGCGCGTAGTTCTGGAACACCATCGCAATCCCGCGCGCTTTTGGCGCGAGGTTGTTAACGATTTTCTCCCCGATACGCACTTCGCCGCCGCTGATGGTTTCGAGGCCTGCCAGCATGCGCAGGGTGGTGGATTTGGCGCAGCCGGACGGCCCGACGATCACCATAAACTCCCCGTCAGCGATTTTCAGGTCGATAGCATGTACCGCTTTGAAGCCGTTGGAGTAGACCTTTTCCAGTTTTTTGAAAATAACTTCAGCCATGATATTTCCCTCTTAACCTTTAATTCCGCTGCTGGTGACGCCCTGTACGAAGTAGCGTTGAGCCAGGAAGAATACGATGATGGATGGCAGAATGGAGATGCTCGCCATTGCCAGAATTTCGTTCCACGGAGCGCCTTCCGTGACGTCGATGGACATTTTCAGCGCCAGCGCGATCGGATACTTATCGACGCTATAGACGTAAATCAGCGGACCAATAAAGTCGTTCATTGACCACATAAACTGGAACAGCGCGACCGAGATAATCGCCGGTTTTAAAATCGGCACCACCACGTACCACAGCACCTGGAAGGAGTTGCAGCCGTCAATTTGCGCCGCCTCTTCCATATCGCGCGGCACGCCGCGCAGGAACTGAATCAGCATGAAGACGAAGAACCCTTGGGTGGCGAAGGCCAGCGGCAGGTACAGCGGCAGATAGCTGTTCAGCATGCCCATTTCGCGGAACATCAGGTACTGCGGGATAAGCAGCACGGTGCTCGGCAGCAGCATGGTGGTGATGAGGGTGGCGAACCAAAACTTCTTCCACGGGATCTCGAAGCGGGCAAAGCCGTACGCCACGATGGTGGAGGAGATAATGGTCAGGATCACTTTCGGGATGACGTACTTGAAGGTATTCAGCATGTAGTGGCCGAAGTTGTATTCAGTCCCGGTCTTCCAGCCGTTGATAAACCCGTCCCAGGTCGCGTGAGCGGGCCACAGACTCAAGGTGGTGAAGATCTCGTGGTTCGGTTTGAACGACGCCGAGAACATCCACACCAGCGGGTAGAGCATCAGCAGGCCAACGAACAGCAGGATCACATAGCGGATGCTGGCGTTCATTTTTTCACGCCGCAGCGTTCTGGCAACCTCGCGCTCGGCGATGTCCCGGGCCGCGGAAATTTGTTGGATATCAGCCATTTTTGCCTCCCTTATCGGCGGAGTAGAACACCCAATATTTCGAAGACTTAAAGGCGATAGCGGCAAATACCGCGACGACCAGGAACAGCACCCATGCCAGCGCCGCGCCGTAGCCCATATCGAAGTACTTAAAGGCGGTGTCGTAGATATAGAGTGAGAACAGATAGGTGGAGTAGGTTGGGCCGCCGCCGGTTATCACGTACGGTCCGGTAAACTCCTGGAATGCCTGGGTGGTTTGCATAATGAAGTTGAAGAAAATCACCGGCGTAATCAGCGGCACCGTCACCTTCATAAACATCTGCCACTTCGAGGCGCCGTCGATCATCGCCGCTTCGTATTGCGATTGCGGAACGTTCTGCAGCGCCGCGAGGAAGATAACCATCGCCGAACCGAACTGCCAGACGCGCAGCAGGGTCACCGACATCAGCGCCAGCGACGGCTCGCCGAGCCAGTTGACCGGGTCGAAGCCCAGCACGCCGATAAAACTGTTCAGCAGGCCGTCGATAGCGAACAGCGCGCGCCACAGCACGGCGATGGCGACGGAGCTGCCGAGGATCGAAGGAATGTAATAAGCGGTACGGAAAAAACCGATGCCGCGCAGCTTAAAGTTGAGAACAAACGCGATGCCCAGCGCAAAGGCCAGCTTCAGCGGAATGGTTAAAAAGACATAGGCGAAGGTGACGCCCATAGACTTCCAGAAGAGAGAATCTTCGGTCAGCATGTAGCGATAGTTTTCAATGCCGTTAAATACCGGCGGACTCATCAAATCGTACTCAGTGAAACTGAGGAAGAAAGATGAAACAAAGGGAAAGGCGGTAAAGATTATCAGCCCGATAATATAGGGCGATATCCATGCCAATCCCAGCAGCTTGTTTTCATTCATACATACCTACCTGGCTTACGAGTTTGTAAAACGGATTCGGTTTATACCCGGCGTACTTCAAGCTGCGTGCGTCATCCGCGCAGAAAGCAGCCGGAAAAGTTGATCTGTTGCTGGTGTCTGTGCTGGCGCTTCCTTCCCTGTTGGACCCTGTTTTTGTCATGGTTTGTCACCCGCAGCTCCCTGCTGAGCGTGCACCGGTTCGGCTTTGCTATGCCCGGCGCCCTTAATTTTATAAAACGCCGTTTTAAATTTATTTTATTGCGATTTATTACAGAGTCATTCGATTCATAACGGAAATGTGATCGAAGTCGAAACGATGTTTCAAAAAATGAGATGGCGGGCGTTTTGTCCGGACCATAAGGGCTGGTGAGCGATGTCGGGAAGGTGAAGCTGCGCAGGTTTACGGCGTTTTATTGCCCGACTAATGATTGTGTTTGCACATATTTTTTAACAAATAATATTGCGGAGGAGGGATTACTCGGGCGGGGGAGGGGCATGCCGGACATGCCCAGGGAAGATTAGCTTTGCAGAAAATCCTGACGCACGGGCGTAAAGGTATCCAGCAGGGTTCCCGCCTTCAGGCACACGCAGCCGTGCATAATATTTGGCCGCTTGTAGAGCGTGTCGCCGGCGCTAACCACATGTTTCTCATCACCAATAGTGAATTCGAACTCGCCTGAAAGCACGTAGGTCAGCTGTTCGTGAGGGTGGTTATGCATAGGCCCGATGGCGCCGGCGTCAAAGTTAACCTCAACCGCCATCATTTTGCCATCGTGCGCCAGAATGCGCCGGGTCACGCCATTGCCCAGATCGTCGAGGGTGGTCTCTTTATGAAAAATAAACATCCGCTGGTCCTGTGGTTAAGTGAAACAATGTTTCATTTAATTTATCCCACAATTTTCTAAAAAGAAACGATCGACGGGAGAAGTGGAAAGTTGATCACAAGTTTGTTTCACTGGGGGGTAACCATAAAAGGAGCGAATAATGAAAACGATTGGCCTGTTGGGGGGAATGAGCTGGGAATCCACCATTCCTTATTACCGCCTGATCAATGAGGGTATCAAAGCGCGTTTGGGCGGGCTGCACTCCGCCAGGCTGTTGTTACATAGCGTTGATTTCCATGAGATTGAAGCCTGTCAGGCCGCCGGTGAATGGGAACGTGCCGGCGATATGCTGGCGCAGGCGGCGCTGGGCCTGCAGCAGGCGGGCGCCGAAGGCATCGTGCTCTGTACTAACACGATGCATAAAGTGGCCGATGCCATTGAAGCGCGCTGCGGCGTGCCGTTTCTGCACATCGCCGATGCGACCGGGCGGGCGATTGAGAAAAAGGGCATGCGCAACGTCGCCCTGCTGGGGACGCGCTATACCATGGAACAACAATTCTATCGCGGCCGCCTGCAGCAGCAGTTTGCTATCGAGACGCTGGTTCCTTCCGCTGACGATCGCCAGCGGATCAACCAGATTATCTTTGATGAACTCTGTCTCGGCACCTTTAGCGAGGCTTCGCGCGACTATTACCTGCAGGTTATCGAGGCGCTGGCGGCGCAGGGGGCGGAAGGCGTTATCTTCGGCTGCACCGAGATTGGCCTGCTGGTGCCCGTAGAAAGCAGCCCGCTGCCGGTATTTGATACCGCGGCCATTCATGCCGCGGATGCGGTGGAATTTATGCTTTCTTAAGCACCGTATCGAGCGGGCGCTGAATCTGCGCCAGGCAGTGCTGTAAATGGTGAATAAAGGCGTCGACCAGCGCCGATCCGGGGCGGTGCAGCGGGCGGATCATGCTGACGGTAAACGGCACATCGATGCTGAAGCGGCGCACCGCGACGCCGCTTTCGGCATAATCGAGGGCGGTGAGCGGATTAACCACCGAGATGCCGACGCCCGCGCGCACCATCGCGCAAATCGACGCGGCGCTGTGCGTTTCGACCACCATCCGCCGCTTGACCTGATGTTCAAGGAACAGGGCGTCAAGCAGCTGGCGATAGCTGTCGGTCCGCGACAGGCTGATGTAGTTTTCACCGTGGAAATCGGCGGGGGTCAGAACCTGCTTCGCGGCGAGCGGATGGCCCTGCGGCAGGACGCAGACTTCATTCAGCGTCAGCAGCGGCGTGCGTTCGGTTCCGGCGGGCGTATGCAGGGTTTCGGTCAGGCCAAGATCGTGGCGCTGGGCGGAGAGCCACTCCTCCAGCAGAGGCGACTCCTGGGGGACGATTTGCAGGCTGACCTCCGGATAGCGCGCCAGAAACGGCTGCAGCAGCAGCGGTAAAAAGGACTGGGAAAATACCGGCAGGCACACCACCGACAGCTCGCCCTGGCGAAACTCGCGCAGGCTTTCCGCCGCGCTGACGATCCTGTCCAGCCCGTACCACGACCGCTGCACCTCTTCAAACAGCCGCAGCCCCTGGACCGTGGGCTGCAAGCGGCCGCGAGCGCGCTCAAAAAGCTTCAGTCCCAGCACCTTTTCAAAGCGCGCCAGCTCCCGGCTGACCGTCGGCTGGGAAGTATGCAGCATGCGGGCGGCCTCGGTCAGATTACCGGTGGTCATCACCGCGTGGAAGATTTCGATATGACGCAAATTGACGGCGGGCATGGCGGCTCTCGGGTGGCATCAGGTGTCCATATCATTTTTGCATAGACTCACGATAAAACGATATTTTTTATTCCCTTCAGGCTATGGCGTAATCATAAAAAACACGCACAACGCAGACAACGCCGGAGTTCACCATGCCACGCTCGCTTTACGCCACCGATACCGACCTGACCGCAGATAACCTGCTGCGCCTGCCCGCCGAGTTTGGCTGCCCGGTATGGGTCTACGACGCGCAGATTATTCGCCGCCAGATTGCCCAGCTCAGCAAGTTTGACGTGGTGCGCTTTGCGCAGAAGGCGTGTTCGAATATTCATATCCTGCGCCTGATGCGCGAGCAGGGCGTGAAGGTGGATTCCGTCTCCCTCGGGGAGATTGAGCGCGCGCTGGCGGCGGGCTACGATCCGCAGCAGCATCCGGAAGATATTGTCTTTACCGCCGATCTGATCGACGACGCAACGCTGGAGCGGGTGAAGGAGCTGCAGATCCCGGTGAACGCCGGGTCGGTGGATATGCTGAGCCAGCTGGGGGAAGTTTCGCCGGGCCATCGCGTATGGCTGCGGGTCAATCCGGGATTCGGTCACGGCCACAGCCAGAAAACCAATACCGGCGGTGAAAACAGCAAGCACGGTATCTGGTATAGCCATCTGCCGGCGGCGCTGGAAGTGATGCGCCGCTATCAGCTGCAGCTGGTGGGTATTCACATGCACATTGGCTCAGGGGTGGATTATGCTCACCTGGAGCAGGTGTGCGGCGCGATGGTGCGCCAGGTGATCGAGTTTGGTCAGGATCTGCAGGCGATCTCCGCCGGCGGCGGACTGTCGATCCCGTATCGTGAAGACGAAGAGGCGATCGATACCGATCACTATTACGGCCTGTGGAACGCCGCCCGCGAGCAGGTGGCGAAGCATCTGGGGCATCCGGTGAAGCTGGAGATCGAACCGGGTCGTTTCCTGGTGGCGGAATCCGGCGTTCTGGTCTCCCAGGTTCGCAGCGTGAAGGAGATGGGCAGCCGTCACTTTGTGCTGATTGACGCCGGCTTTAACGATTTGATGCGTCCGTCGATGTACGGCAGCTACCATCATATCAGCGCCCTGGCGGCGGACGGTCGCGACCTCAGCGCGGCGCCGATGATTGAAACCGTGGTCGCCGGGCCGCTGTGCGAATCCGGTGACGTCTTCACGCAGCAGGAAGGGGGGAAAGTGGAAACGCGCCTGCTGCCTGACGTGGCGCCGGGCGACTATCTGGTGCTGCACGATACCGGCGCCTACGGCGCGTCTATGTCCTCGAACTACAACAGCCGCCCGCTGCTGCCGGAAGTGCTGTTCGATAACGGCAGCGCGCGGCTGATTCGCCGCCGCCAGACCATTCAGGAACTGCTGGTCTTAGAGCAAGTCTGATCTAAAAAGGGACCCGTCGTTACCGACTCGCGCAGCACCAGCGTGCCGGTAAACGGCGGGATCGTTTCGATCGGCTGATGGTTGGCAAGCTTGATCGCCTGGTCGATGGCGGTGGTGATCATATTATCGATGGGCAGATAGACCGTCGACAGGCCCGGCTCCAGCCATTTTGCGCTGGGGGCGTCATCAAAACCAAATAGCGAAACGTCCTGCGGGATCCGCAGCCCGGCCTGATGCAGCGCTTTTGAGGCGCCGAGCGCCATATCATCGTTACAGGAAAAAAGCGCGCTGAACGGCGTTTTTTCCTCCAGCAGCTCCCGGCACAGCTCGTAGCCGCGGGTCATCGTTGAATCGCCGTATTTAACTTTCTCCGGGTCCCACGCAATACCATTTTTCTTCAGCGCCTTACGGTAACCCTGCAGGCGGGCTTTGCCCGTTGGCGTGTGCATGGGGACGGTCAGGCAGGCGATCTCGCGATGGCCCTGAGTAATCAGATAGTTCACCGCCTGGAATGCGGCATCCTCTTGCTCGAAGAACACGCAGCGCTCGCGCGCAAGGCTGACGTCGCGGTTAATCACCACCAGCGGCATATCGACGGAGTCGATCAGCGACATGATCTTCTTTTCGCTCATATGGCGGGTATAGAGGATGATGGCGTCGCACTGGCGATCGGCAAGCATCTGCACCGCTTCTTCTTCGCGCTCCGGTGCATCGTGGCCGTCGGTGACAATCAGCTGCTTGCCCCAGGCTTCCGTCTGGCGCGAAGCCTGCTGCAGCAGACGGCCAAAGTAGAAGCCGTCGAAGGTGGATACCACCAGTCCGATGCTGTTGCTCGTGCGGTTGGCCAGCGAACGGGCGAGAAAGTTCGGCCGATACCCCAGCTCCTCCATCGCTTTGAATACCTGTTGGCGGGTACTCTCTTTTACCTGACCTGTGCCGTTCAACACGCGGGAAACCGTCGCTTTAGAGACGCCTGCGCGAATTGAGACATCCAGCATTGTAGCCATTCATCGATTCCTGATATCACGTGGTGTTTTGCAGTTTATCACAGACATTCAGGGGGATATGACCTCTACGCCGTGCAAAAAACTATCGGGATCACGCTTTTTGCAGGAACTGCGCCGCGGTGAAAGCGATGTCGTCAATGTGGTATGCCAATATTTAATTTTATAAAAATCTGGAATACCAAATAGCGCATTGAGATCTTAATCACAGAAGTTTTTACCACATCTCACTATTTTTTGGTATGCCAAAAGGTGTTCGGCTGTACACCTGGCGCGCAAGAAGCCCTTAAACCTGAGGTATCCTTTATGGCATTGCAGGAAAAATTGATCGACTCACTGGGGAGTTTCGCCACGAAATTCAACAGCTACCGCTACATCATGGCGATAAAATCCGCCTTTATTACCCTGATGCCGGTGATCATCGTTGGCGCCTTTTCGGTGCTGATCTCAAACATGGTGCTGGACCCGAAAAACGGACTCGCCAGCTTTCAGTCGCAATCGTTTCTCGCCGCGCTCAAGCCGATTACCAGCGCTATCAACTATGCGACCCTCAACTTCCTTAATATCGGCGCGGTGTTTCTGATCGGCATCGAGCTGGGGCGCATTAACGGTATCAAGAGCCTGTTCCCCGGCCTGCTGGCGGTGATTTGCTTTATCTGCGTCACCCCAACCACCGTCGAGATGATGGTTGACGGGCAGCTGCACGTGGTCAAAGACGTGCTGCTGCGCCAGTTTTCAGATACCCGCAGCCTGTTCCTCGGCATGTTTATCGCCATTTTGTCGGTAGAGATTTACTGCTGGCTGGAGACGCGCAAGGGCCTGAAGATAAAGATGCCGGATACCGTGCCGCCGAACGTGGCGGCGTCGTTTTCGGCGCTGATCCCGGCGATTATTACCACCACCGCCATCGCCACCTTTGGCTTTATTTTCCATCAGCTAACCGGCATGTATCTGTATGACGCGGTCTACCTGGTGGTGCAGCAGCCGCTGGAGCGCGTGGTGCAAAGCCTGCCGGGGATCCTGCTGCTGATGTTCGTCGCCCAGCTGTTCTGGGTTATCGGTATTCACGGCAATCAGATGATCAAACCGATCCGCGAGCCGCTGCTGCTGGGCGCGATTACCGTCAATATGAGCGCCTTTGAGCAGGGAAAAGAGGTGCCGAACATCATCACCATGCCGTTCTGGGACGTCTATATGAGCATCGGCGGCTCGGGGCTGACCATTGGCCTGCTGATTGCGGTAATGATCGCCAGCAAGCGCAAGGAGATGAAAGAGATCGCTAAGCTATCGATTGGCCCGGGGCTGTTCAATATTAACGAACCGGTGATTTTCGGTATGCCGATCATGCTCAATCCGATCCTCGCGATCCCCTTTATCATCACGCCGCTGGTGACCGGCAGCATCGGCTACTTCGCGACGGTGGCCGGGTTTGCCGGAAAAGCGGTGGTGATGGTGCCCTGGACCACGCCGCCGCTGATTAACGCCTGGCTCTCTACCGCCGGTTCGATGGGGGCGGTGGTGACCCAGCTGGTTTGTATCATCGCCGCGGTACTGATTTACCTGCCGTTTGTGAAGATTGCCTCCCGCCGTCTGGAAACCGCGCAGCGGCAGGCGGAAAACTCACAGATCGCCAACAACGCCTGAGGATATGATGAGTACAAAAAGGATTGCGATTCCCGACGATTTTATCCTTGGCGCGGCGGCCTCCGCCTGGCAGACCGAGGGCTGGAGCGGCAAGAAAGAGGGGCAGGACTCCTGGCCCGATCTCTGGTACAAACGCGACCGCCACGTCTGGCATAACGGCTACGGTCCGGCGGTGGCCACCGATTTTATCAACCGCTTTCGCGAGGACGTCCAGCTGATGAAGCTGGCGGGCCTGACCCACTACCGCACCTCAATCAACTGGTCGCGCTTTCTGACCGATTATGAAAACGTCACGGTTGATGAGGAGTATGCGGCCTACTATGACCAGCTGTTCGACGAGCTGCTGGCTAACGGCATCGAGCCGATGATCTGCCTTGAACACTACGAGCTGCCGGGCTACCTGCTGGAGCAGTATGGCGGCTGGGCGGCAAAAAAGGTCGTCGAGCTGTTCGTCCGCTACGCGGAGAAGGTGTTCGCCCGCTATCACCAGAAGATCACGCGCTGGTTTACCTTCAATGAACCGATTGTCGTGCAAACCCGCGTCTACCTTGACGCGCTGCGCTGGCCCTACGAGCAAAATACCGGGACCTGGATGCAGTGGAACCACCACAAGGTGCTGGCGACGGCGAAGGTGGTCAGGCTGTTTCGCGACAAGGGCTATCGCGGAACGGTAGGCTGCATTCTCAATCCGGAAGTGACCTACCCGCGCTCAGCGGCGGCTCACGACGTGCGCGCCGCCGAAGTTTACGATCTGTTCTATAATCGCATCTTCCTCGACCCGCTGGTCCACGGCGAATACCCGCCAGCGCTATTTGCGCTGCTGGCGCAGCACGACGTCGCCTGGGACTACAGCGCCGAAGAGCTGGCGATTATCCGCGACAATACCGTGGATGAGCTGGGCATTAACCTCTACTACCCGCACCGGGTGAAGGCGCCGTCGCGCGCCTGGCACCCGCAGACGCCGTTCCATCCGGCCTGGTATTACGAACCCTTCGAGCTGCCCGGGCGGCGAATGAACGCCTCCCGCGGCTGGGAAATCTATCCGCGTATCGTTTTTGATATGGCGATGCGGATTAAAAATGATTACCGCAATATTCCGTGGTTTATCGCCGAAAGCGGCATGGGCGTTGAAAACGAAGACCAGTTTCGCAACGGCGAAGGCATGATTGTCGATGAGTACCGCATTCGCTTTATCAGCGAGCATCTCTGGCAAACGCTGCTCGCGCGGGAGGCGGGAGCCAACTGTCACGGCTACATGCTGTGGGCGTTTACCGACAACGTGTCGCCGATGAACGCGTTTAAAAATCGCTACGGGCTGATTGAAATCGATCTGCAGAACGACCGGGCGCGGCGGCCGAAGGCTTCCGCCAGCTGGTTTCGCACGCTGCGCGAAAGCCGCGAGCTGACGCTGGATATCGACGATGAGTTGCGCTAGCCCGGCGTAAATTTTGCTAAGATAGCGCCGATATGGATTCACTCGCAGACAAGGCACAGGTGATATTGTGGAGAAGGCTATCATTCCGCCGGAAAAGAAACCCTACCAGGAAATTGGCGATGATTTACGCGCCCAGATTGCGCAGGGGCGTTACCCCATCGGGTCGCGACTGCCGCCGGAACGCAATATCGCTGAAACCTACGGCGTCAGCCGCACCATCGTCCGCGAAGCCCTGCTGATGCTGGAGCTGCAGGGCACGGTCGATATTCGCCAGGGCTCGGGAGTTTACGTGATGCGTATCCCCCACGAGGATGATAGCGAGGAAGAGCAGATGCTGAGCAGCGACGTCGGTCCGTTTGAAATTCTGCAGGCCCGCCAGCTGCTGGAGAGCAATATTGCCGCCTTTGCGGCAAAAATGGCGACGCGTGCCGATATCGACAACCTTAAGCGCATCATCGAGCAGGAGCAGCGGGCGATTGCCGGGAACGACGCCTCCCAGGATAACGCGCGGATGTTTCACCTGGTGCTGGCCGGGGCGACGCAAAACCAGATGCTGCTGGCAACGGTTGAACGTATCTGGCTGCAGATGGACAGCAGCCCGCTCTGGCAGCAGTTTAACGCGCATATCGCCAGCCGCGCCTATCGCCTGAAGTGGCTCGGTGAACGGCAGGCGATTCTCGCCGCGCTGCGCCGTCGCGACGTGATGGGCGCCTGGCAGGCGATGTGGCAGCACCTGGAAAATGTTAAAAACAGCCTGCTGGAGCTGTCGGACGAAGACGCGCCGGATTTTGACGGCTACCTGTTTGAGTCGGTACCGATCTTTCAGGGAAAGCCGGTATGACCATTCTGCCCCTGTACGCCGCGCCGCAGCACGCGCCGCAGGTAGCGGAGTGGCTGTGGCAGGCCTTTGGCGGCGAGACGCTGCCGCGGGCGTTTTTTGCCAGCATCGTCGCCCACAGCCAGACGCCGGGGGCGCTGCCGCTGACCTTTATTGCCGTTGAGGGCGAGCTTCTGCTGGGAACGGTGGGGCTCTGGCGCTGCGATCTGATCAGCCGCCAGGACCTGTTTCCGTGGATGGCGGCGCTGTACGTTGCCGAAGAGGCGCGCGGGCAGGGGCTGGCGGGGAAACTGCAGCAGCATGTTATTGATTATGCCCGCCGGAGCGGCTATCCGCAGCTGCATCTCTACTCCGCCTGCCGGGATTTTTATGAGCGCTTCGGCTGGCGCTATATCGGCGAAGGCCTCGATTATCCGGCCACCGCCGTGCACCTCTACCGCTACGACCTGTCGCTCTCTAATGGGGCGATCACCGAGTGACGGCGAACCAGCGTCGGGCTGAACAGGTGGGTGATTTCCGGCGGCGGGAGCCTGTCCGCCAGCGCTAGCGCCAGTTCCGCCGCCTGGGTCGCCATGGTGACAATCGGGTAGCGCACCGTGGTCAGACGCGGGCGAACGTAGCGGGATATCAAAACATCATCAAAGCCAATCAGCGAAATCTCGCGCGGTACGTCGATGCCGTTATCGTTCAGCACCCCCATCGCGCCTGCGGCCATCGAGTCGTTGTAGCAGGCGACGGCGGTGAAATTCCTGCCGCGTCCCAGCAGTTCGGTCATCGCCTGTTCGCCGCCGCTTTCATCCGGCTCGGCAAACGTCACCAGCCGATCGTTAATGGCAATACCGCTCTCTTTGAGCGCGTCGTAATAGCCCTGCAGACGATCTTCGGCATCCGAAATCGCATGGTTGGAGCACAGATAGCCGATGCGGGTATGGCCCTGCTGGATCAGATGCCGGGTCGCCAGCCACGCGCCGTAGCGGTCGTCCAGGGCAACGCAGCGCTGCTCAAAGCCGGACAATATGCGGTTGATAAGCACCATGCCGGGAATTTGCTTCATCAGCCCGGCAAGCTCGTCATCGGGGATCATTTTAGCGTGTACCACCAGCGCCGCGCAGCGGTGGCGGATGAGCTGTTCAATCGCCTGGCGCTCTTTTTGGATGCTGTGGTAGCCGTTGCCAATCAGCAAAAAGTTGCCGGTATTGTAGGCGACCTGCTCGACGGCTTTGACCATGGCGCCGAAAAAGGGGTCGGATACGTCGCCCACCACCAGGCCTACGGTTTCCGTTGACTGCTGCGCCAGCGCGCGGGCGTTCGCGTTTGGGTGGTAATTCAGCGTTTCCATCGCCGCGGTGACCGACTGACGGGAAGCCTCGCTGGCTTTCGGGGAGTTGTTGATCACGCGGGATACGGTAGCGACGGACACTCCAGCGAGTCGGGCTACATCCTTAATTGTCGCCATACCAGACCTTTTATAGGGTAAGCGTTTACATTGAGGTTATGTTACGGGAAAGCTCGGCAGATTCAAGGATAAGGGCTAACGGGTTAACGCAAATGTGATGCAGGTTTGCCTTGCTGATGACAAAGTTACACACAGCCGGCGCGGTGAATGAAACGGCGAGCGGTAAATTCACACCTTTGGTTACACTTTGCGATTAGCTGTTGCGAATGTTCGCTGGTTTCTCTGTTCACTGCATTGATATTCTTGTTATCCCAGAGGTATTGATAGGTGGAGTCGACTTCACGTTGAGCACTCTAATTACACCAGCCTGCGCAGATGCGCAGGTTTTTTTTGCCCGTCGTAACGCCCCGTGCCGTTCACCCGCAGCGGAAATCATCAGGATGCGCGCACCAACCCTGAACGGAACCTTCCTCCGAACACAGAGAAAGAAAACGTCCTCACCCAAACCAGCCTGAACACAAAAAAACCGCCAAAATCCTCGCACCGTTTTTTCCTGCTATCCGCCGCTGTTACAGTTAGCGAAAATGGTAATAACTGGTTGCACTTAGGCTTATTCCCTTGCGTTTTAACGCTGGTGTCGCGGGGCTAAAAAACCTGACAATCAGGGTCCCAGAGGTATTGATAGGTGAGTTTGTTAAGTACGCATTTCGTACTGATTATCTTGCACCGGCCTGCGCAGATGCGCAGGTTTTTTTTATCCTGAAAATTCTCCCCCACACTGCTTTCAAGCGCCTTCTCGTGTAACCTGCAATGACTTAATAACCGGTCAAATGGAGTTGTTATGCTTTTGGCATTTTTCAGGCTGCTGTTCAAAGGAATGTACCGGGTCAGGCTGACCGGTGACACGCAGGCTCTGCAAGGCAAAAAGGTCCTGATTACCCCGAACCACGTCTCTTTCCTTGACGGGGTCCTGCTGGCGCTGTTTCTACCCGTTCGCCCGGTCTTTGCGGTGTACTCTTCCATCAGCCAGCGCTGGTTTATGCGCGCGCTGTCGCCGATTATCGACTTTGTCCCGCTTGACCCGACAAAACCGATGTCGATTAAACACCTCGTGCGCCTGATTGAGCAGGGGCGGCCGGTGGTTATCTTCCCGGAGGGACGCATCTCGGTGAGCGGATCGCTCATGAAAATCTATGATGGGGCCGCGTTCGTTGCCGCGAAGTCGCAGGCCACCATTATTCCGCTGCGTATCGAAGGCGCCGAGCTGACCCCGTTCAGCCGCCTGAAAGGGCTGGTCAGACGCCGCCTGTTCCCGCGTATCCGGCTGCACCTGCTGCCGCCAACGCATCTGCCGATGCCGGAAGCGCCGCGGGCCCGCGATCGCCGCAAAATTGCCGGCGAAATGCTGCATCAGATAATGATGGAAGCGCGGATGGCGGTACGTCCGCGGGAAACGCTGTATGAATCTCTGCTGGCGGCGCAGGACCGTTTCGGCGCGCGGAAAAACTGCGTGGAAGATATTAACTTCCAGCCGGATACCTATCGCAAGCTGTTGACCAAAACGCTGTTTGTCGCACGTATTCTGGAAAAATACAGCGCTCAGGGCGAAAAAATCGGCCTGATGCTGCCGAACGCCGGGATCAGCGCGGCGGTGATTTTTGGCGCGATTGCGCGCGGGCGTATTCCGGCGATGATGAACTATACCGCCGGGGTAAAAGGCCTGAGCAGCGCGATTACCGCCGCTGAAATCAAAACCGTGTTCACCTCCCGCACCTTCCTCGATAAGGGCAAGCTCTGGCACCTGCCGGAGCAGCTGACCCAGGTGCGCTGGGTATTTCTGGAGGATTTAAAAGGCGAGGTGACCAGCGCCGATAAGCTGTGGATCTTCAGCCATCTGCTGATGCCGAAGCTGGCGCAGGTCAGGCAGCAGCCGGAAGATGCGGCAATCATTCTCTTCACCTCCGGTTCGGAAGGCCACCCCAAAGGCGTGGTGCATAGCCACAAGAGCATTCTTGCCAACGTCGAGCAGATTAAAACCATCGCCGATTTTACCGCCAACGACCGCTTTATGTCGGCGCTGCCGCTGTTCCACTCCTTTGGCCTGACGGTTGGCCTGTTCACGCCGCTGTTTACCGGAGCGGAAGTGTTTCTCTATCCCAGCCCGCTGCACTACCGCGTGGTGCCGGAGCTGGTATATGACCGCAACTGTACGGTGCTGTTCGGCACCTCAACTTTCCTCGGGAACTATGCCCGCTTCGCCAATCCCTACGATTTTTATCGTCTGCGCTACGTGGTGGCCGGGGCGGAAAAACTTCAGGACAGCACTAAACAGCTGTGGCAGGACAAGTTTGGCCTGCGCATCCTCGAAGGTTATGGCGTAACCGAGTGCGCGCCGGTGGTGTCGATTAACGTCCCGATGGCGGCGAAGGTGGGCACCGTTGGCCGGATACTGCCGGGAATGGACGCGCGGCTGCTGGCGATGCCGGGCATTGAACAGGGCGGTCGCCTGCAGCTTAAAGGGCCGAACATTATGAACGGCTATCTGCGGGTGGAAAATCCGGGCGTGCTGGAAGCGCCGGAGGCGGAAAACCAGCATGGCGAAATGGAGAGCGGCTGGTATGACACCGGGGATATCGTCGTCTTCGACGAGCAGGGATATGTTCGTATTCAGGGGCGAGCGAAGCGCTTTGCTAAAATTGCCGGTGAGATGGTGTCGCTGGAGATGGTCGAGCAGATGGCGCTGGCGGTCTCTCCTGACAGGATGCACGGTACGGCCATCAGGCAGGATGCCAGCAAAGGCGAGGCCTTAGTGCTCTTCACCACCGATAATGAACTGAATCGTGAAAAGCTGCTGCGCTACGCTCGTGAACACGGCGTGCCGGAGCTGGCGGTTCCGCGCGACATTCGCTGGCTGAAGCAGCTCCCGGTTCTGGGCAGCGGCAAGCCGGACTTTGTCACCCTTAAAAGTATGGTTGAAGAGACGGAACATTCTGATGAGTGAGTCAGTACACACTAACAATTCGCTGTACTCGAAGGGGATGGTGGCGGTTATCTGCGCCCAGTTTTTGTCGGCATTTGGCGATAACGCGCTGCTGTTTGCGACCCTCGCGCTGATGAAGCAGCAGTTCTACCCTGACTGGAGCCAGCCGGTGATGCAGATGCTGTTTGTGGGCGCTTACATTCTCTTTGCGCCGTTTGTCGGGCAGTTTGCCGACAGCTTCGCCAAGGGACGGGTGATGATGGTCGCCAACGGCATGAAGCTGGTTGGCGCCGGCTGTATCTGCTTCGGCGTGAACCCGTTTCTCGGCTACACCCTGGTCGGCATCGGCGCGGCCGCCTATTCCCCGGCGAAATACGGCATCCTGGGCGAGCTGACCACCGGCGATAAGCTGGTGAAAGCCAATGGCCTGATGGAGTCCTCGACCATCGCGGCGATTCTGCTGGGCTCGATGGCGGGCGGCATCCTTGCGGACTGGCACGTTCTGGCGGCGCTGGCCCTCTGCGCGCTGGTTTACGGCGCAGCGGTGGTGGCGAACCTGTGGATCCCGAAACTGCCCGCGGCCCGTCCGGGACAATCATGGCGCTTTACGCCGATGACCCACAGCTTCTTCAGCGCCTGCAAAACGCTGTGGCGCAACGGGGAGACCCGCTTTTCGCTGGTGGGAACCAGCCTGTTCTGGGGGGCCGGCGTAACGCTGCGCTTCCTGCTGGTGCTGTGGGTACCCGTGGCGCTTGGGATCGCCAGCAACGCCATGCCCACCTACCTTAATGCGATGGTCGCGGTGGGGATTGTGCTGGGTGCGGGTGCGGCGGCGAAGCTGGTGACGCTGCAGACGGTCTCCCGCTGCATGCCTGCCGGGATTTTGATTGGTATCGCGGTGATCTTTTTTACCCTTCAGCATGCGCTTCTGCCGGCGTTTGGCCTGCTGCTGCTGCTCGGCGTGTTCGGCGGCTTCTTTATCGTGCCGCTTAACGCGCTGCTGCAGGAGCGCGGCAGGCATACCGTCGGCGCGGGCAACGCGATAGCGGTACAAAACCTCGGCGAAAACGTCGCCATGCTGCTGATGCTGGGGCTCTATTCGCTGGCGGTCAAGGCGGGTATTCCGGTCGTTGGCGTCGGGGTTGGTTTTGGTGCGGTGTTCGCGCTGGCCATCGCCGCCCTGTGGCTCTGGGGACGGCGGCGCTAGAAAGTCTTGCACTTACCGGGCTACGACGGTGCGGCTGCCGTAGCCCGGATAAGCCGTTTACGGCGCCGGATAGGTATAAATCCTGTGCACCGCTTCAATCTCCGCCAGAACCTCCTCGCTGAGCTCAAGATGCAGGCTTTCGACGTTGGTCTTCAGCTGATCCAGCGAAGTGGCGCCGAGCAGAGTGCTGGCGACAAACGGCTGACGGCGCACGAAGGCCAGCGCCATTTGTGCCGGATCGAGGTTATGCCGTTTTGCGATATCGACATATGCCGCGACCGCCAGCTGCGTCTGCTCGCCGCTGTAGCGCGTAAAGCGGCTGAACAGGGTGTTGCGCGCCCCGGCCGGCTTCGCGCCGTTGAGATACTTCCCGGTCAGCGTACCGAATGCCAGGCAGGAGTAGGCCAGCAGCTCTACACCTTCATACTGGCTTACCTCCGACAGCGCAACCTCATAGCTGCGGTTCACCAGGCTATACGGGTTCTGGATGGTGACAATACGCGGCAGGTCGTGCTTATCCGCGAGGTGCAGATAGCGCATCACGCCAAACGCCGTCTCGTTGGAAACGCCGATATAGCGGATTTTGCCGGCGCGCTGGAATTCGGTTAGCGCTTCCAGGGTATCCAGCAGGGTGACCACCGGCGCGGAGTCGGTCCAGGTGTAGCCTAGCTTGCCGAAGCAGTTGGTCGGGCGCTGCGGCCAGTGAACCTGGTAAAGATCGAGATAATCGGTCTGCAGGCGCTTCAGGCTATCGTGCAGAGCGTCGCGGATATTTTTGCGATCCAGAACGTGATTCGGACGGATGCTGCTGTCGTTGTTACGCGCAGGGCCGCTGACTTTGGAGGCGATAACCAGCTTTTCGCGGCTGCCGTGTTTCGCCAGCCAGTTGCCGACGTAGGTTTCCGTCAGCCCCTGAGTTTCCGGGCGCGGCGGGACAGGATACATTTCAGCGACATCAATCAGGTTGATGCCCTGGCTGACAGCGTAGTCGAGCTGTTGGTGAGCGTCGGCCTCGCTATTCTGTTCACCAAAAGTCATAGTGCCCAGCCCCAGCGTGCTGATTTCGAGAGAACTGTGTGGGATACGGTGATACTGCATAGCCGGCTTCCTTTTTTATCGACAAGGTCAGGCTTTCCCCGACAAAGGAGTATCAAAATGGCAGAGGGGAAGAAAAAGAGGAAGTAAAAAGATCAAAAAAGCCGGGCTGGTGGGGTCCGCAGGCTGCTGTCGCGGACGTATCAGGTTTACCCGACTCTTTTCTCAACACCGAGGCTGGTTGCAGAGGGGCGTTGCCAGGCGATTGCCGGCAAGCGGCGAGCCGCCGCAATCTTTTAGCGCTTAATAATTTGTGAAACGTCGTCACGATTGATCTGCATTTTATTGCCCTGCTGATCTTCGTAGCTGATAAGACCGGTATCGTCGTCAACCGCCGGCTTACCGTCGGTCAAAATCATGCGCCCGTCTTTTGTCGCCATAACGTAATCGCTGCTGCAACCGGAAACCGAGAAGGCCAGTCCTACGGCGGAAATCAACACTGCCCATTTTTTCATCGTTAACACCTCTATAATGGTCGCACCTCACACCAGTGTATTAATAGCCTGATTTGTGAGACATAAAAAGCAGTAAAGTCTTAAAAAAGATTGCAGCCCAGGTTTGGGCTGCATTTTTGCGGGTTACAGCGGATTTTTTTTATTACGCAGCAGGTTGAGGCTTTCGACGGCAATCGAGAAGAACATCGCGAAGTAGATGTAGCCTTTCGGGATATGGATACCGAAGCTTTCGAGCATCAGGGTAAAGCCAACCAGAATCAAAAACGCCAGCGCCAGCATTTTCACCGACGGGTGGCGGTCAACAAAGTCGCCAATCGAGCGGGCGGCAAACATCATCACCAGCACCGCGATAACCACCGCAGCCATCATGATGAACAGATGGTCCGAGAGCCCAACGGCGGTGATCACCGAATCGAGGCTGAAAATGATATCCAGCAGCATTATCTGCACGATGGCGCCCATAAAAGAGTGGACGTTGGTCTTCGGCCCTTCCTCTTCCCCCTCGATCGATTCGTGGATCTCTTTACTGGCTTTCCAGATCAGGAACAGGCCGCCGAGCAGCAGGATCAGATCGCGGAAGGAGACGTCGTGGCCGAACGCGCTAAACAGCGGATTGGTCAGCTTAACGACCCAGGCGATAGAGGCCAGCAGCCCAAGACGCATGAGCATTGCGCCCATTAACCCGATGCGTCGCGCGTGGGCGCGCTGGGCGGTGGGTAGTTTGGCAACAACCAGAGAGAGAAAAATAATATTGTCGATCCCGAGTACGATTTCCAGCAACGTCAGCGTACCCAGCGCCAGCCAGGCGTTAGGATCGGTTATCCATGCAAATAACATTGTTCAAAGTCCTGCAAAAAAGAAAGTAGCAATTATATGCAACCCGGCAGGCAGAACAAAAAATTAATCGTGGCTGAGCAGAAAATGGCGAGCCAGCAGGGCGGCGGTGAAGTTTTTCTTCAGGTAGAAACCGCGCGGCAGGGTGAGGATCGGTTCGCCGTGTGCGCCGATAGCCTCGGTTAAGGCTTTACTGTTGGCGGCTTTCGGGCGCAGCTGCAGCACTTCGCCGTGGCGGGCGGTAATGCGTTCGACCTGGCCCAGCACGATCAGATCCATTAACTCTTCCCAGTCCATTCGCAGCTGCCGATCCTCTTCTTCGTTGGGGGTCCAAAGCAGCGGCGCCCCGACCCGACGCTGCGCGAGCGGGATCGCGCGATCGCCCTCTACCGGCACCCACAGCACGCGCTTGAGCTTATGGCGGACGTGGCTGCTCTCCCAGGTGACTCCGCTGTTGCCGGTGAGCGGAGCGACGCAGACAAAGGTGGTTTCCAGCGGCCGCCCCTGGGCGTCCACGGGGATCGTTTTCAGCTCGACGCCCAGCGCGGCGAAATCCTGCTCGGGTTTACTCCCGGCGCTGGCGCCTAGCCAAATCTCCAGCAGGATGCCCGTCCATCCTTTATCGCGCTTCAGATCGCGCGGAATCGGAATACCCGCCAGCGCGGCTAGCTCACCCAGCGAATAGCCCGCCAGCCGCTGGGCCTGGGCTAAAAGCTGCTGCTGGGTTTGCGGCGGTGCAAGCAGGGGCGAGAGGGTGGGCATAAGATGAAACCTCTGGTTAAAAAATAAGCGCTATTTTTGTGCGTTGTGGATAGAGTTTACCTTTTCCTGGGTAAGTATGACAATTTGATGATTCATATGACTTTTTTTTGTCTTTTTTGCCGCGAAAAAAATTACCTCGGCGGGTTTTCCAGAACTGGTCACTGGCAATGAACAGGATCTTACACCATGTTATCCACAGAAAAGTGGGATAACTGGGGAAAAGCGTCACTACTGTTTCCATTTACAGCCTTGACGTGCGACGAAAATCGAATTTTTAGACAAAATATGTCCGATGAGCTCGCGTAATCTGTGGATAAAACCGACATTGTTCGATCTTTCATCAGTTCCGGGATCGCATGTGTGATGATCATCACGTTATGCTGTAATTTATGAAAATAATGCATTCTAACTTAATGAATATAATGCCATTATTAAATATGGGTATGGATAAGCGTTTAGGACTACTCCGGGTTTTCCCTGGGTAATTCCATACTTCTTCACAACTCTATCCACAGAAAAAGTGAATAAAATGGCGCTGTGATAGCTAACGCTGTTTATAACTCTGCTGATAACTGTGAGTTATTCAAATGTTATTCGTGAGCCGTGTGACAACAGAGTGGTTTACCGTTTCCGGCGAGTGTGAAACAATCGTTCACATTGAAGATTATTTTGAGGTAGTCCGGTGATTGATGACGATGGCTACCGCCCAAATGTCGGTATTGTAATCTGTAATCGCCAGGGCCAGGTTATGTGGGCCAGGCGCTATGGTCAGCACTCGTGGCAGTTCCCGCAAGGGGGCATTAATCCAGGAGAATCAGCCGAGCAGGCAATGTATCGGGAATTGTTTGAAGAGGTTGGGCTAAGTCGTAAAGATGTCCGCATTCTGGCCTCTACCCGTAACTGGTTGCGTTACAAATTGCCTAAACGTTTGGTGCGTTGGGACACGAAGCCGGTTTGTATCGGCCAGAAACAGAAGTGGTTTCTTCTGCAGTTGATCGGCAGCGATACGGAAGTCAATATGCAAACCAGCAGCACGCCTGAGTTCGACGGCTGGCGCTGGGTAAGCTACTGGTATCCGGTTCGTCAGGTGGTATCGTTTAAGCGCGACGTTTACCGCCGGGTGATGAAAGAGTTCGCCAGCGTCACGATGTCGCTGGCCGAAACGGCACCTAAGCCGCAAAGCGCGCCTGCATATCGACGTAAAAGAGGTTAAGCCACGCACATTATGCTCACTCGGTTACGAGAAATCGTCGAGAAGGTCGCGAGTGCCCCGCGTTTAAACGAGGCGCTGGATATCCTGGTTACGGATATCTGCAAAGCGATGGAAACGGAAGTCTGCTCGGTTTATCTGGCCGATCACGACCGACGCTGCTACTACCTGATGGCGACTCGCGGGCTGAAAAAACCTCGCGGTCGCACCGTTGCGCTCGCTTTTGACGAAGGCCTTGTGGGTCTTGTCGGGCGCCTTGCGGAGCCCATCAACCTTGCCGATGCGCAAAAACACCCTAGCTTTAAATATATTCCGGCCGTAAAAGAGGACCGCTTCCGCGCTTTTCTTGGCGTGCCGATTATCCAGCGCCGTCAGCTGCTGGGCGTGCTGGTGGTGCAGCAGCGCGAGCTGCGTCAGTTTGACGAAAGCGAGGAGTCCTTCCTAGTTACCCTGGCGACGCAGATGGCCGCCATTCTCTCCCAGTCGCAGCTGACCGCGCTATTTGGCCAGTATCGCCAGACGCGAATCCGCGCGCTGCCCGCCTCATCGGGGGTGGCAATCGCCGAAGGCTGGATGGACGTCAGCCTGCCGCAGATGGAGCAGGTGTACGAAGCCTCAACGCTGGACACGGCTTCCGAGCGCGAGCGTCTCACCGGAGCGCTGGAAGAGGCGGCCAGCGAGTTTCGTCGCTACAGTAAGCGCTACGCCGCCGGGGCGCAAAAAGAGACGTCGGCTATCTTCGACCTCTATTCACACCTGCTCTCCGACGCGCGCCTGCGTCGCGAACTCTTTGCGGAAGTAGACAAAGGGGCCGTCGCCGAATGGGCGGTGAAAAAAATTATCGAGAAATTCGCTGAGCAGTTTGCGGCGCTCAGCGACGGCTATCTTAAAGAACGGGCCGGCGATCTGCGCACGCTGGGCCAGCGGCTGCTGTTTCATCTTGACGATACGACTCAGGGGCCAAACACCTGGCCGGAACGTATCGTCCTTGTCGCCGACGAGCTCTCGGCGACGACGCTGGCGGAAGTCCCCCAGGACAGGCTGGTAGGCGTTGTCGTACGCGATGGGGCGGCCAACTCGCATGCTGCCATCATGGTGCGCGCGCTGGGGATCCCGACGGTTATGGGGGCCGACATTCAGCCTTCATTGCTTCATGGGCATACCCTGGTTGTGGACGGCTACCGCGGCGAGCTGCTGGTCGACCCGGAACCGGCGTTGCTGAAAGAGTATCAGCGCCTGATCAGCGAAGAGAACGAACTCAGCCGCCTGGCGGAAGATGACCTTGAGCGCGCCTCTGAGCTGAAAAGCGGTGAGCGGGTGAAGGTCATGCTGAACGCCGGCCTGAGCCTCGGTCATGAAGAGAAGCTCGGCGGCTTTATTGACGGTATCGGCCTGTACCGCACCGAAATCCCCTTTATGCTGCAGAGCGGCTTTCCGTCGGAAGAGGAGCAGGTCGCCCAGTATCAGGGCATGCTGCAGATGTTTAACGAGAAGCCGGTTACGCTGCGTACCCTCGACATCGGCGCGGATAAGCAGCTGCCGTATATGCCGATCAGCGAAGAGAATCCGTGCCTCGGCTGGCGCGGGATCCGCATTACGCTCGATCAGCCGGAGATCTTCCTGATTCAGGTGCGGGCGATGCTGCGCGCGAATGCCGCCACCGGCAACCTCAGCATTTTGCTGCCGATGGTCACCAGCCTCGATGAGGTTGATGAAGCGCGCCGTCTGATCGATCGCGCCAGCCGCGAAGTTGAAGAGATGATTGGCTACGCCATTCCGCGCCCGCGTATCGGCGTGATGCTGGAGGTGCCGTCGATGGTCTTCATGCTGGCGCAGCTGGCCAGCCGCGTCGATTTTATCTCCGTCGGCACCAATGACCTGACGCAGTACATCCTCGCCGTCGATCGCAACAATACCCGGGTGGCGAATATGTACGACAGCCTGCATCCTGCGGTGCTGCGGGCGCTGGCGATGATTGCCCGCGACGCCGAGCGCTTCGGCATCGACCTGCGTCTTTGCGGTGAAATGGCCGGGGATCCGATGTGCGTCACCATTCTGATTGGCCTTGGCTATCGCCACCTGTCGATGAACGGCCGGTCGGTGGCAAGGGTCAAATACCTGCTGCGCCGCATTGACATCGAAGAGGCTCAGGAGCTTTCCCGGCGTAGCCTGGAGGCGCAGATGACGACGGAAGTTCGCCATCAGGTGGCGGCCTTTATGGAGCGTCGAGGGTTGGGCGGCCTGATTCGCGGCGGTCGATAGTTCTGATGAGGCGTTTGCGCCGCTCTCCGGGTATTCCCGGCCCGGACGGGCGTAGCGCGCCGGCCGCAGGGAAATTTTCCGGCGCTTATTCGCATTCGTATACATATCTTTTACACGCCCGGCGCGGATCGCGCCTGGCGCTTATGCTATCATTCGCAACCTTTGGAGCGCCCGTTTTCTGCGAGTGCGCAAGATCACCGCTGTCCACTTTCGGCGGAATAACAAGTCTTTATGGTGACAGATGAATAGTGGCTACCTGCATTTTCCGGAGTTTGATCCGGTAATATTTTCCGTTGGGCCAGTCGCCCTTCACTGGTACGGCATGATGTACCTGGTCGGGTTTGTTTTTGCGATGTGGTTAGCCACCCGTCGGGCCAATCGTCCGGGCAGCGGCTGGACTAAAAACGAAGTTGAAAACCTGCTCTATGCCGGGTTCCTCGGGGTCTTCCTCGGCGGGCGTATCGGCTACGTCCTGTTCTACAACCTGCCGGTGTTTTTGCAGGATCCGCTCTATCTGTTCCGCGTCTGGGACGGCGGTATGTCGTTCCACGGAGGTCTGATCGGGGTGATTCTGGTGATGATCATTTTCGCCAAACGCACTAAGCGCACCTTCTTCCAGGTTGCTGATTTTATTGCGCCTCTGATCCCGTTTGGCCTCGGCGCCGGTCGTCTGGGCAACTTCATTAACGGTGAGCTGTGGGGCCGCGTCGATCCGAGCTTCCACTACACGATGATCTTCCCCGGCTCGCGGGCGGAAGACATGGCGCTGCTGCCTTCGCATCCGGAATGGCAATCGCTGTTCGACACCTACGGAGCCCTGCCGCGACACGCCTCGCAGCTGTACGAGCTGGCGCTGGAAGGTATCGTGCTGTTCCTGATCCTGAACCTGTTTATCCGTAAACCGCGCCCGACCGGCTCAGTCTCAGGCCTGTTCCTGATCGGCTACGGTCTGTTCCGTATTATCGTTGAATTCTTCCGCCAGCCGGATCAGCAGTTCACCGGCGAATGGGTCCAGTACATCAGCATGGGGCAGATTCTTTCGATTCCAATGGTGCTTGCGGGTATCATTATGATGGTCTGGGCGTACCGTCGTCCTCCGCAGCAACAAACTTCTTGAGGAACCATGAAACAGTATCTTGATTTGATGCAGAAAGTGCTCGCCGAGGGCACGCAAAAAAATGACCGCACCGGTACCGGCACGATTTCGATTTTCGGCCATCAGATGCGTTTTAACCTGCAGGAGGGATTCCCGCTGGTGACGACCAAGCGCTGTCATTTACGCTCCATCATCCATGAACTGCTGTGGTTCCTGCAGGGTGACACCAACGTTGCGTATCTGCACGAAAACAACGTCACCATCTGGGATGAATGGGCGGATGAAAATGGCGATCTGGGGCCGGTATACGGCAAACAGTGGCGCTCCTGGCCTGCGCCGGACGGCCGCCATATCGACCAGATTAGCACCGTGATGGAACAGCTGAAAAACGACCCGGACTCGCGCCGGATCATCGTTTCGGCATGGAACGTCGGCGAGCTGGATAAAATGGCGCTGGCGCCGTGCCACGCGTTCTTCCAGTTCTACGTCGCGGACGGCAAGCTCTCCTGTCAGCTCTATCAGCGCTCCTGCGACGTGTTCCTCGGCCTGCCGTTCAACATCGCCAGCTACGCGCTGCTGGTGCATATGGTGGCGCAGCAGTGCGATCTGGAAGTGGGTGATTTTGTCTGGACCGGCGGGGATACTCACCTCTACAGCAACCACCTTGAGCAGACCGATCTGCAGCTGAGCCGCGAGCCGCGTCCGCTGCCGAAGCTGGTGATCAAGCGCAAACCGGCATCGATTTTTGACTACCGCTTTGAAGACTTTGATATCGAAGGCTACGATCCGCATCCGGGCATTAAAGCGCCGGTGGCGATTTAATTCCGCAGCTATCTCGCGATAAGCAAAGCCGGCGCCCGCCGCGCCCATGCCAGTCAGCTAAGCCGCCGACTGGCATTTTTTTGTCCCGGCCGCGATAATCGTCGCTGGGCGTAACTTCTGTTAACCAACCGCGATGACGCGCGTTGCGCCGGTTTTTGCGCCCGGACTTCTCGGGCCTTTCGCCGGACTGAGCGTTCTGGCCGGCGCCGCTTTTGCTCGCCCGCTTCCTGATTTTCTGCAACTCCCTGTAAATCTCCCGATACTCTTCGACGCGCTACGCTAATGGCTGATCTGCCCCTCGCACGGGGGCCGGGTCATCCCCATACTCGCCCTATGAACAGACAACGTGGCTATACCCTTATTGAAACCCTGGTGACGCTGGCGCTGGTGATGATTCTCGGCGCCAGCGGGATGTTCGGCTGGAATAGCTGGCAGCAGCAGCAGCGCTTGTGGCAAACCGCCGTTCAGGTCCGCGACTATCTGGTGCTGCTGCGCGATGACGCCAACTGGCATAACAGCGATCGGCTGCTGAGCGTTGGGCAAGCAGCTCAGGGCTGGTGCCTGAGCGCCTCTGATACCCCGGCCGACTGCGCGGCGAAGGGGCCCTTTACGCTGCATCCGCACTGGCCTGAAGTCTCGCTGACTAACATCACGCCGGGCCTGGGCTTTTACGGCCTGCGCAACAGCGCCTGGGCCGGGCATATCCGTCTGCAAAGCGCCGGCGATGGCTGGAATATCATCGTCTCTAACTGGGGGCGTATCCGCCTTTGTCGCGGGATGGAGACGGCATCATGTCTGTAGACGCGCGAGGGTTCTCGCTGCCAGAGACGCTGATTGCGATGGCCATTGGCTCCGTTTTGCTCCTCGGAACCGCGCGCTTTCTGCCCGCGCTGCAGCGACAGGTGCTGAAACAGACCCAACAGCACTCCCTGGATAATGAGCTCTGGCAGCGGCTGTTCACGGTTGCTAAGCATTTGCAGCGAGCCGGCTATTGTCGCGGCAGCTGCGTTGGGCAGCCGCTGCACATTGCCGGCAGCGGTGATTGCGCGATCGTCCGCTGGGACAGCGCGAGCGACGGCGTCTGGAATACCTCGCCGGAGGCTATGTCTGATGCGACGGGGTTTCGGCTGCGCAATGGCGCGCTCGAAACCCGGCGCGGCGCGACCAGCTGCGGCGAGCAAGGCTGGGAGAGAATGACCAACCCCAGCGCCATCGAGGTGACACGCTTTCAGGTTAAGCGCCACAATATTACCGGCTTCGCTCCGGAGCTTAGCATCATGCTGGCCGCGCGCTCGACGCTGGATCACCGCATCACGGCGCAGGCGGAATACAGCGTGACGGGGTATAACCTGTGAACCGTCAGCGCGGGCTCTCTTCGCTGCTGATGGTGCTGCTCCTGCTGGCGCTCGGCAGCCTGCTGCTGCAGGGGCTGAACCAGCAGCAGCGTTCGCTGCAGGCGCAAACCGCCGGCGAAACCCGGGCGCTTCGTGATACCGCAGGCGCACACTCCGCCCTGCAGTGGGGAAAAACGCAAGCCTGGTCAGCGCAGGATGCGCAGGCGTGTCGACAGTCAGGCGTCGACGGCTGGCGCGTCTGTCTGCGGATTTTTAGCGATGCGTCGGCGCTGCTGATCGCCGCCAGCGGCCGCGTGCTGCTGTGGCACTCTGGCTGGGTTGAGCAGGGAAGCGTGCGCTTCTCACCCCACGGCTGGAGCGATTTTTGCCCGCTGAAGGAGCCTAATTTATGTCAGATCCCCTGACCCGCCAGCAGGGCTTCAGCCTGCCGGAAACGATCCTCGCAATGGCGCTGCTGGTGATGGTGATTACTGCGCTAGGCGGCTACCAGCGCGGGCTGGCCGGCGGCTTTACTCAGCTAAACCAGTATCGCCAGCTGTGGCGCGATGCGTGGCGCTATGCTCAGCTTGACGCGCCGGAATCCCCGGCAAGCGGGAGCATTACCCGCTTGCAGACATCGACAGCAAGATGTGTCAGCATCACGGTAACGATCACCATGCCGCTGGAAAAGCGGGTACAGATGACCCGGCTGCATTGTCCGGTCAGCCAGTAGTCAGGAGCGAATATGTTAAGGGTGTACCACTCAAACCGTCTGGATGTCCTTGAAGCGCTGATGGAGTTTATCGTCGAGCGCCAGCGGCTGGACGACCCTTTCAAGCCGGAAATGGTGCTGGTGCAAAGTACCGGGATGGCGCAATGGCTGCAGATGACGCTGGCAAAACGCTTCGGTATTGCCGCCAACATCGAGTTTCCTCTCCCGGCGAGCTTTATCTGGGATATGTTTGTGCGCGTGCTCTCCGATATCCCCGGCGAAAGCGCGTTTAGCAAACAGAGCATGAGCTGGAAGCTGATGACCCTGCTGCCGCAGAGGCTGGATGACGAAGCCTTCGCCCTGCTGCGCCACTACCTCAGCGACGACAGCGACAAGCGTAAGCTATTCCAACTGGCCGCCAGGGTGGCTGATCTCTACGACCAGTATCTGGTCTATCGCCCGGAATGGCTGATGCGCTGGGAAGCAGACGAGCGCGTTGACGGTCTGGGAGACGCCCAGCAGTGGCAGGCGCCGCTGTGGAAGGCGTTAGTCGAACATACCGCCGAGCTGGGACAGCCGCTGTGGCATCGCGCCAACCTGTACCAGCGCTTTATCAGCACGCTTGAGGCCGCGGATGAGCCGCCGGCCGGGCTGCCGTCGCGGGTCTTTATTTGCGGTATTTCGGCGCTGCCGCCGGTCTACCTGCAGGCGCTGCAGGCTCTCGGAAAACACGTTGATGTATACGTTCTTTTCACCAACCCGTGCCGCTACTACTGGGGCGATATTAAAGATCCGGCGTTTCTGGCAAAGCTGATGTCGCGCCAGCGCCGCCACCATCGCGAGCCGCGAGAGCTACCGCTATTTCGCGATGCAGAGCAGGCACCCGGCCTGTTTAACGACGACGGTGAACAGGATATCGGTAACCCGCTGCTGGCCTCATGGGGCAAGCTGGGGCGGGACTACATCTATCTGCTGGCCGGGCTGGAGCGTTACGAAGAGCTGGATGCATTTGTGGATATCGCTCCGGATAACCTGCTGCATAACCTGCAGTCTGACATCCTTGAGCTGCGCAATATAGCGGTGGCGGGGCGTACGGCGCAAGAGTTTGCTCATAGCCGCAGCAAGCGCCTGCTCGCCCCCAACGACCGCAGCCTGAGCATTCACGTTTGCCATAGCCCGCAGCGCGAAGTAGAAGTGCTGCACGACCGGCTGCTGGCGATGCTGGAGGAGGACCCCGACCTTACGCCGCGCGATATTATCGTGATGGTGGCGGATATCGACAGCTACAGCCCCTATATACAAGCGGTGTTCGGTGCCGCCAGCGGCGAGCGCTGGCTGCCGTGGGCCATCTCGGACCGCCGGGCCCGCGAATCGCATCCGGCGCTGCAGGCGTTCATCACGCTTCTTTCCCTGCCCGACAGCCGCTTTGCCAGCGAAGACGTGCTGGCTCTGCTGGATGTCCCGGTGCTGGCGGCGCGTTTTAATATCGACGAAGAAGGGCTGCGCTACCTGCGTCAGTGGGTGAACGAATCCGGCGTGCGCTGGGGCATGGATGACGATAACGTGCGCGAGCTGGATCTCCCCGCCACCGGGCAGCACACCTGGCGCTTTGGCCTCACGCGTATGCTGCTGGGCTACGCGATGGACAGCAGCCAGGGAGAGTGGCAGTCGGTCCTGCCGTACGACGAGTCCAGCGGGCTGATTGCCGAACTGGTGGGCAACCTGGCGTCGCTGCTGATGCAGCTCAACCTCTGGCGTCGGGAGCTCGCGGTTGAACGTCCGCTGGCGGAATGGCTGCCGCTGTGCCGGGGCCTGCTGGACGACTTTTTCCTGCCCGACAGCGAAACGGAAGCCGCGCTGGCGCTGATTGAACAGCAGTGGCAGGCGGTGATTGGCGAAGGCGCGCAGGCGCAGTATGCGCAGACGGTGCCGCTCTCTTTACTGCGCGATGAGCTGGCGCAGCGCCTCGATCAGCAGCGTATCAGCCAGCGTTTCCTGGCCGGCCCGGTCAATATCTGTACCCTGATGCCAATGCGCTCTATCCCGTTCAAAGTCGTTTGTCTGCTGGGGATGAATGACGGCGTTTACCCACGCGCCCTGGCGCCGCTAGGCTTTGACTTAATGAGCCAGAAGCCGCAGCGCGGCGACCGCAGCCGTCGCGATGATGACCGCTACCTGTTCCTCGAAGCGCTGATGTCGGCCGAGCAGAAGCTCTATATCAGCTATATCGGCCGCTCAATCCAGGATAATAGCGAACGCTACCCGTCGGTGCTGGTACAGGAGCTGGCGGATTATATCGGCCAGAGCCACTGCCTGGCGGGCGATGAGGAACTGGACTGTGACGCCAGCGAGCGGCGGGTCAAAGCGCATATTACCCATCTGCATAGCCGCATGCCCTTCGATACGGCCAACTTCCGCGACGATGAAGAGCAAAGCTACGCCCGGGAATGGCTGGCTGCCGCCAGCCAGCAGGGGGAGGCGCACGGCGACTTTATCCAGCCGCTTCCGGCGGCGGAAATCGACACCCTGCCGTTTGAACAGCTGCTGCGCTTCTGGCAGCATCCGGTTCGCGCCTTCTTTCAGCAGAGGCTGCGGGTAAATTTCCGCTCAGAAGAGAGCGAGATCCCGGACGACGAACCGTTCACCCTCGAAGGGCTGAGCCGCTACCAGCTCAATCAGCAGCTGCTGAATACGCTGATTGAACAGCAGGATGCCTCGGTGATGTACCGCCGCTTCCGCGCGGCGGGCGAATTACCCTACGGAGCCTTCGGCGAACTGGCCTGGGAGACCCAGCGCCAGGAGATGCAGAACCTCGCGGAACGGGTGGTGGCCAGCCGCCAGCCGGGGCAAAGCATGGAAATCGATCTGCAATGTAACGGTGTCAACATTACGGGGTGGCTGCAGCAGGTACAATCTGACGGCCTGCTGCGCTGGCGGCCTTCGCTGCTCAGCGTGGCGCAGGGAATGCAACTTTGGCTGGAGCACCTTGTCTACTGTGCTGGCGGCGGCTCCGGCACCAGCCGTCTGCTGGTGCGTAAAGAGGGCGAATGGCGTTTCCCGCCGCTGGCGCAGGAGCAGGCGAAGGCATATCTTGATGAGCTGGTTGCCGGCTATTTACAGGGCATGTCAAAGCCGCTGCTGCTGCTGCCTGAAAGCGCGGGGGCATGGCTAAAAGCCTGTTATGACGCCGAAAAGGATGTCATGTTATTGGACGACGAGACGCAGCAAAAAGCGCGCAGCAAGTTTCTGCAGGCGTATGAAGGCAATATGGTGATTAGCGGTGAGGGTAGCGATGTCTGGTACCAGCGCCTGTGGCGCACCCTTGAGCCTGCTTACTATGACGAAATTATTGCTCAGGCGCAGCGTTATCTGTTGCCGGTATTTCGTTTCCATCAGTCCGAATAAAATTGTCATAGTATAAAAATTGCGCAGATGACGGCTCTTCAATTATCATGCGCAACGAATCACGGACTGATGTTTTTTATCAACGCTGGCTCTGCACAGCGAAAAGTTTGTTAATGGTGAGGTCCGTGAATGCCCCGTAGTTTATGGTTCAAGGTTATTGTAGTGCTGGCAGCCCTTTGGGCGCCGTTAAGTCAGGCAGATAGCGGATGGCAGCCCGTTCAGGAAACCATCCGTAAAAGCGAAAAAGATCCGCGTCAGTATCAGGCGATCCACCTCGATAATGGCATGATCGTTCTGCTGGTTTCCGATCCGCAGGCGGTAAAATCACTGTCGGCGCTGGTGGTGCCGGTGGGGTCGCTGCAGGACCCGGAAGAGCACCAGGGCCTGGCGCACTTTCTCGAGCACATGACGCTAATGGGCTCGAAGAACTATCCGCAGCCCGACAGCCTCGCAGAGTTCCTGAAAATGCACGGCGGCAGCCACAACGCCAGCACCGCGCCCTATCGCACGGCTTTCTATCTCGAAGTTGAAAATGATGCGCTGGACGGGGCGGTCGATCGCCTGGCGGATGCCATTGCCTCTCCGCTGCTGGATAAAAAATATGCCGACCGTGAGCGCAATGCGGTCAATGCCGAATTGACCATGGCGCGGACCCGTGACGGGATGCGCATGGCTCAGGTGAGTGCCGAAACCATAAACCCGGCGCACCCGGCGGCGCATTTTTCCGGCGGTAACCTTGAAACGCTAAGCGACAAGCCGGGAAAACCGGTTCTTGATGCGCTGCATACCTTCCGCGACAGCTGGTACTCCGCTAACCTGATGAAGGCGGTTATTTACAGCAATAAACCGCTGCCGGAGCTGGCGAGTATCGCCGCCAAAACCTACGGCCGGGTTCCGAATCATAATATCGACAGGCCGATGATTAACGTTCCGGTAGTGACCGATGCGCAAAAGGGCATCATCATCCACTACGTGCCGGCGATGCCTCGTAAAGTGCTGCGCGTTGAATTCCGCATCGATAACAACAGCGAGCAGTTCCGCAGCAAGACCGACGAGCTGGTGACCTATATGATCGGCAACCGCAGCCCCGGCACGCTGTCAGACTGGCTGCAGAAGCAGGGCCTGGTTGAAGGTATCCGCGCGGACTCCGATCCGGTGGTGAACGGCAACAGCGGGGTGCTGGCGATTTCCGCAACCCTGACCGATAAGGGCCTGGCGCATCGTGACGAGGTTGCAGCGGCGATCTTCAGCTACCTCAACCTGCTGCGCACCCAGGGCATCGATAAGCGCTATTTCGACGAGCTGGCGCATGTCCTGGCGCTCGACTTCCGCTATCCCTCAATCAACCGCGATATGGACTACGTTGAATGGCTGGCGGACACCATGATCCGCGTGCCGGTAGAGCATACTCTGGACGTGGTGAATATTGCCGATCGCTACGATCCGCAGGCGATTAAAGACCGCCTGGCGATGATGACCCCGCAAAACGCGCGCGTTTGGTATATCAGCCCGCAGGAGCCGCATAACAAAACGGCCTATTTCGTCAACGCGCCGTATCAGGTCGATAAAATCAGCCCGCAGACCTTTAGCGACTGGCAGCAGAAAGCCAGCGCGATCGCGCTGAATCTGCCGGTGCTGAACCCCTATATTCCGGACGACTTCACGCTTATCAACAGCGATAAAGCCTATCCGCATCCGCAGCTGATCGTCGATGAGCCGACCCTGCGGGTGGTTTATGCCCCGAGCCAGTTCTTCGCCAGCGAGCCGAAGGCCGACGTGTCGCTGGTGCTGCGTAATCCGCAGGCGATGGACAGCGCCAGAAGCCAGGTGATGTTTGCCCTCAACGATTATCTGGCGGGGATTGCCCTCGACCAGCTCAGCAACCAGGCCGCGGTGGGAGGCATCACTTTCTCTACCGGCGCTAACAACGGGCTGATGGTTAACGCTAACGGCTATACCCAGCGGCTGCCGCAGCTGTTCACCGCGCTGCTGGACGGCTACTTCAGCTACGCGCCGACCGAAGAGCAGCTGGAACAGGCGAAATCCTGGTACGCGCAGATGATGGACTCGGCGGATAAAGGCAAAGCGTACGATCAGGCGATTATGCCGGCCCAGATGGTGTCGCAGGTGCCGTACTTCCAGCGTGAGGAGCGCCGGGCGCTGCTGCCAGCAATCACCCTCAAGGAGGTTCTGGCATACCGTGACAACCTGAAAGCGAAAGGGCGTCCGGAGCTGCTGGTGATTGGCAACCTGACCGCCGGGCAATCCACCGATATGGCGCGCCACATTCAGCAACAGCTGGGCTCCGACGGGAACGAATGGTGCCGGAACAAAGACGTGCTGGTGAATAGCAAGCAGCTGGCCATTTTTGAAAAAACCGGCAGCAGCACCGACTCGGCGCTGGCCGCGGTCTTTGCGCCGCCCAATATCGATGAGTACAGCAGCTCTGCCGCCAGCTCTCTGCTCGGGCAAATTATCCAGCCGTGGTTCTATAACCAGCTGCGCACAGAAGAACAGCTGGGCTATGCGGTCTTCGCGTTCTCGATGAACGTTGGCCGCCAGTGGGGCGTCGGCTTCCTGCTGCAAAGCAGCGATAAGCAGCCCGCCTTCCTGTGGCAGCGCTTCCAGGCCTTCTTCCCGACGGCGGAAGCAAAGCTGAGGGCGATGACCCCGGAAGAGTTTGCCCAAATTCAGCAGGCGACGATCGCCCAGATGATGCAGGCACCGCAAACTTTGGGCGGGGAAGCCTCGCAGCTGAGCAAAGATTTCGATCGCGGTAATATGCGCTTCGATTCACGTGATAAAGTAGTGGCTCAGATTAAACTGCTGACGCCGCAAAAGCTTGCCGACTTCTTCCATCAGACGGTGGTGGATCCGCAGGGCATGGCGATATTATCCCAGGTATCCGGTAGCCAGAACGGTAAAACGGATTACGCCCTTCCGCCGGGTGGCAAAGTCTGGGAAACCGTCAGCGCATTGCAGAAATCCTTACCCCTGATGCGAGAGAATGAATGACCGAAACCGCCGAGCCTCTTGACCCCCTGCGCTTGCCCCTGACGGGCGAGCGCCTGATAGAAGCCTCTGCGGGCACCGGAAAGACCTTTACCATCGCGGCGCTGTACCTCCGGCTGCTGCTGGGGCTGGGCGGAGAATCCGCCTTTCCCCGGCCGGTAAGCGTGGAGGAGCTGCTGGTGGTGACCTTCACCGAGGCGGCGACCGAGGAGCTGCGCGGTCGTATCCGCAGCAATATCCACGCTTTGCGTATCGCCTGCCTGCGTGAAACCGCCGCCGACCCTCTCTACGCCGCGCTGCTGGCGGAAATTCCGGACAAAAACCAGGCCGCGCAAACGCTGATGCTGGCGGAAAGGCAGATGGACGAAGCGGCGGTTTTCACCATCCACGGCTTCTGCCAGCGCATGCTCAGCCTCAACGCGTTTGAGTCCGGCATGCTCTTCGAACAGCAGCTGATCGAGGACGAATCCCGGCTCCGTTATCAGGCCTGCGCCGATTTCTGGCGCCGCCACTGCTACCCGCTCCCGCGCGAGATCGCGGCGGTTATCCACGAAGCGTGGAAAGGCCCGCGCGATCTGTTGAAATCCCTCGACCGCTGGCTACAGGGCGAAGCCCCGCAGCTTAAATCCCCGCCGGCGCAGGAAGAGACGCTGGCCGAACGCCATCGGCAAATCATCGATCGCATCGACGCGGTGAAGCTGCAGTGGCGCGAGCAGGTGGGCGAGATTGAAAGCGTGCTGGAAAATTCCGGCCTCGATCGGCGTAAATTCAATCGCGGCAATCAGGGGAAATGGATAGAGAAAGTCAGCCTCTGGGCGCAGGAAGAGACCCTGAGCTACCGGCTGCCGGAGGCGCTGGAGAAATTCTCCCGGCCGTTCCTGCATGAACGTACCAAAGCGGGTGGCGAACCGCCGGTTCACCCGCTGTTTAGCGCGATTGAGGCGCTTCTCTCCGCGCCGCTGACCCTTACCGATCTGGTGATCGCCCGGGCAATGGTGGAGATCCGCGAAGCGGTGGCGCGGGAAAAACGTCGCCGCGGAGAGCTCGGTTTTGATGACATGCTCAGCCGCCTCGATGATGCCCTACGCAGCGAAAGCGGCGAAGCGCTGGCCAGCGCGATCCGTCAGCGTTTTCCGGTGGCGATGATTGATGAGTTCCAGGATACCGACCCGCAGCAGTACCGCATTTTTCGCCGCATCTGGCGGCGGCAGCCGGAGACGGCGCTGCTGCTTATCGGCGATCCCAAACAGGCCATTTATGCCTTTCGCGGCGCGGATATCTTTACCTATATGAAGGCGCGCGGCGACGTTGCCGCTCACTACACGCTGGATACCAACTGGCGCTCCTCTCCGGGGATGGTGGATAGCGTCAATCGCCTGTTTAGCCTCAGCGATAATCCGTTCATGTTCCGCGAAATCCCGTTCCTGCCGGTGAAGTCGGCGCCGAAAAACCAGCATCTGCGTTTTACCGTCGACAACGACGTGGTTCCGGCAATGAACATCTGGCTGATGCCGGGCGAAGCGGTGGGCGCGGGAGATTATCAAACCTTTATGGCGCAGCTCTGCGCAGCGCAAATTCGTGACTGGCTTAGCGCCGGCCAGCAGGGGCGGGCGCTGCTGTGGCGCGACGATCGCGCTCGGCCGGTGCAGGCTTCCGATATCACGGTGCTGGTGCGTAATCGCCAGGAGGCGTCGCTGATCCGCGATGCGCTGCAGGTTCTGGCCATTCCATCGGTCTATCTCTCCAACCGCGATAGCGTATTTGAAACGCCGGAAGCGCAGGAGCTGCTGTGGGTACTACAGGCGGCGCTGGCGCCCGAACGAGAAAACACGCTGCGCAGCGCGCTGGCGACCTCGATTTTCGGTCTGAACGCTCTCGATATTGAAAACCTGAACCAGGATGAGCGCGCGTGGGATGCGCTGGTTGAAGAGTTTAGCGACTATCGCCGCATCTGGCGCCAGCGCGGGGTCATGCCGATGCTGAGAGCGCTGATGACCACCCGGAACATCGCCGAAAATCTGCTGGTGACGAGCGGCGGCGAGCGGCGCTTAACCGATATCCTGCATATCAGCGAACTGCTGCAGGAAGCGGCCAACCAGCTGGAAAGCGAGCATGCGTTGGTGCGTTGGCTGACGCAGCGCATCGCCGAGCCGGATAGCAATGCCTCCAGCCAGCAGATGCGCCTGGAAAGCGACAAGCATCTGGTGCAAATCGTCACCGTACATAAATCGAAAGGGCTGGAATACCCGCTGGTGTGGCTGCCGTTTATCGCCCGCTTCCGTAAGCAGGATCAGGCGTTTTATCACGATCGCGACTCCTTTGCGGCGGTGCTCGACCTTGAACAGAATGAGGGGAGCCTCGAGCTGGCGGAAGCGGAGCGTCTGGCGGAGGATTTGCGTTTGCTATACGTGGCCCTGACGCGAGCGGTCTGGCACTGCAGTCTTGGCGTGGCGCCTCTCAGCACCCGGCGCAGCGACAAGCCGGGCGACAGTGATTTTCACCACAGCGCGCTGGGGCGCCTTCTGCAGGGAGGCGAAGTGATGGATGCCGCGGGGCTGACGGCCCGCCTGCAGGCATTCTGCAGCGCGGATATTGCGCTGCAAACCCCCGGCGTCGCCGATCGGCAACCCTGGCAGGCGCCGCAGGAGGTTCTCCCCCCGCTGTCGGCGCGAATGCTGGCGCGTGCGATCGTCGATGACTGGCGGGTAACCAGCTACTCCGGGCTACAGCAGCATGGCCACAGCCCGGCGCAGGATTTACTGCCCCGTCTTGACGTTGACGCGGCCGGCGTGGGAGAGGTGATCGAGGAGCCACAGCTCACTCCCCATCAGTTCCCGCGCGGGGCGTCGCCGGGGACATTTCTGCACGGCCTGTTTGAAGACCTCGACTTTACCCAGCCGGTTCCCGCCGGCTGGATGGCGGAAAAGCTGCAGTCCGGCGGATTTGGCGAACAGTGGACGCCGGTGCTGACCCAATGGCTGGATGATGTGCTGCGCACGTCGCTGCCGGGCGCCGGTATCGCGCTGAATCAGCTGACTGCGGCGGATAAGCAGGTTGAGATGGCGTTTTATTTACCCATTGCGGCCCCGCTGGATCCGCGGCGCCTGGACGCGCTGGTTCGCTGCTACGACCCGCTTTCGGCGCAGTGCCCGGAGCTTGATTTCCGTCAGGTACGCGGAATGCTGAAAGGGTTTATCGACCTGGTGTTTCGTCATAACGATCGCTACTACCTGCTGGACTACAAATCCAACTGGCTGGGGGACGATCGCGAAGCCTACACCCGGCAGGCGATGGCGCAGGCGATGCGCACGCACCGCTATGATTTACAGTACCAGCTCTATAGCCTGGCGCTGCACCGCTATTTACGCCACCGCATTGCTGACTATGACTATGAGCGCCATTTTGGCGGCGTCATTTATCTCTTTTTACGCGGAATGGACGGACAGGACGGCGGGCAGGGGATATTTACCACGCGCCCCGAGCGGCCGCTAATCGACGGCCTGGACGCCCTGTTTGCCGGCGAAGTTCAGGAGATCGCCTCATGACCATGGATGAGCTGCTGCTTGAGGCAGCAAACCAGCGTTTGTTACGTCCGCTTGACGTCCAGTTTGCGCTGATGGTCGCTCAGGATGCGCACCCGGCGGTGAGGCTGGCGGCGGCGATACTGAGCCGCGATGCCGGCGAAGGGCACGTATGCCTGCCGCTCTCCCGCCTTGCGGCGGACGATGCGCTGAGCGGGAAAGCCGCCGCTCTGCGCGAGCAGCTGCTGGCGCAGGCCGGAGCGCCTGATGACTGGTCGACGCTGCTGCTCTCTTCTGCGGCGGTGAGCCGCGGGGAGCGCCCGACGCCGATGATCCTCTGCGGCGAACGGCTTTACCTTAACCGCATGTGGCGCAACGAGCTGACCGTCGCGCGCTTTTTTAACGAAGCCAATCAGGTGCTGAGCGTGGATGAAACGCGCCTGGCGTCGACGCTGGATGCGCTATTCCCCGCCGGGGACGATATTGACTGGCAGAAGGTGGCGGCGGCGGTGGCGCTGACCCGGCGCATTGCGGTTATTTCCGGGGGCCCAGGCACCGGTAAAACCACCACCGTCGCCAGGCTGCTGGCGGCGTTGATTCAGACGACGGATAGGCCCCGCTGTCGTATCCGCCTGGCGGCGCCCACCGGGAAAGCCGCCGCGCGCCTGACCGAATCGCTGGGCAGCGCGCTGCGCCAGCTGCCGCTGACGGATGAGCAGAAGGCGCAGCTGCCGACAGAGGCCAGCACCCTGCACCGTCTGCTGGGCGCTCAGCCGGGCAGCCAGCGTATGCGCTATCACGCCGGCAACCCGCTGCACCTCGACGTGCTGGTGGTGGATGAAGCCTCGATGATCGATCTGCCGATGATGGCTCGCCTGATTGACGCGCTGCCGGCGCACGGTCGGGTGATTTTTCTCGGCGACCGCGATCAGCTGGCGTCGGTGGAAGCTGGCGCGGTGCTGGGGGATATTTGTGCCTGGGTTAATGCCGGCTATACCGCCGATCGCGCGGCGCAGCTAAAGCGGCTGACCGGCCTGCCGGTACCTGCCGGCGAGGGCGAGGCGGCGGGCGCCCTGCGCGACAGCCTGTGCCTGCTGCAGAAAAGCTATCGTTTTGGCAGCCATTCCGGTATCGGTAGCCTGGCCCGGGCGGTTAACGCCGGCGATCGGCATGGCGTCAAAACGACCCTGCGTCAGCCGTTCGACGATATCGCCCTGCACCGGCTAAGCACCACCGAGGAGTATGAAACGATGCTGACGCAGGCGCAGGCCGGCTACGATCGCTATCTTCGGCTGCTGCGTGAGCGGGCGGAGCCGGAGGCGGCGATTGCCGCTTTCGGCGAGTTCCGGCTACTGTGCGCCCTACGCGAGGGCCCCTACGGCGTCAGCGGGCTGAACGAACAGCTGGAGCTGATGCTCAATCGTAAGCGGGCTATTGCGCTGCCGCGGCATTCGCGCTGGTATGAAGGCCGCCCGGTCATGATCTCGCGCAACGATAGCGCGCTGGGGCTGTTTAACGGTGATATTGGAATTGCGTTGGAAAGGGGAGAAGGGCTTCGCGTCTGGTTCCCGATGCCGGATGGCAGCATTAAGTCGGTGCAGCCGAGCCGCCTGCCGGAACACGATACCGCCTGGGCGATGACGGTGCATAAATCGCAGGGCTCGGAATTTGACCACGCGGCCCTGATTTTGCCTTCCCGCAGCGTGCCGCTGGTGACGCGTGAGCTGGTGTATACCGCGATAACGCGAGCTAAACGGCAGCTGTCGATTTATGCCGATGAGCAGGTGCTTACTCAGGCTATCGTGGCGCGCACCGAACGGCGCAGCGGGCTGGCGGACATCTTCGCCAGCGGCGGGTAGCCTCAACCTTCAGCGCTTCACCTTTCCCGGCCCGCGCGACGCTTAGCCGGGAAGGGGGCGCTCACTTAGCCAAGGTCGGCCATCATCACCTTGGAACGGCGCTGATAGTTGTACATCTCTTTCTTACTCTCCGGCAGCAGGTCGATATCCACTGGCGTAAAGCCGCGCTCCTGGAACCAGTGGATGCTGCGGGTAGTCAGCACGAACAGTTTGCTTAGCCCCATCTGCTTTGCCTGGGTCGCAATGCGGTTCAGCAGCACTTCCCCGCGCGATGAGCTGCGGTAGTCCGGATGGACCGCCACGCAGGCCATTTCACCGATTTTCTCTTCCGGGAACGGATAGAGCGCGGCGCAGGCAATTGTTGTGTTATCGCGCTGAATGATGGTGAATTTATCTATTTCCATCTCCAGCTGCTCGCGGGAGCGACGCACCAGAATCCCCTGCTGCTCCAGCGGGCTGATCAGCTCAAGAATGCCGCCAATATCGTTGATGGTGGCGCGGCGAATCTGCTCGGCGCTTTCCATGACGATCTGAGTACCGATACCGTCGCGCGAGAACAGCTCCTGCAGCAGAGCGCCATCTTCCTGGTAGCTGATCAGGTGGCAGCGACGCACGCCGCTGCGGCAGGCTTTCACCGCGCCGCGCAGGAAACGCACGGTACCGGAGTTGTAGTCCTCTTCCGCTTCCAGCTCTTCAACCCGCGCCTGGGCTTCGTTCGGGAACAGTTCGGGAACGATCTCACCCTCCTGGCTGTACACCCCTTGTGAAGAGCAGAAGCCGATCATTTTTTCCGCTTTCAGCTTAATAGCCAGCTGGGTGGCAATCTCTTCTGACGTCAGGTTAAAGCTTTCGCCGGTGACCGATACCGCAACCGGGCCCATCAGCACGATGGCGCCATTATCAAGCTGGCGATGGATCGCTTCTTCATCGATACGACGAATGCGCCCGCTGTGGCAATAATCGACGCCATCATCAACGCCAAGCGGTTGGGCAATAATGAAATTGCCGCTCACGACGTTGATGTGGGCGCCCTGGAGCGGAGTGTTGTTCAGGCTCATCGACAGGCGCGCGGTAATTTCCAGCTGCAGCATGCCGGCGGCCTGTTTAACCAGTTCGAGGGTTTTGGCGTCAGTCACGCGCGTCTGTTTGTGGTAAAGCGGCTCATGATGATGTTCGGCCAGGTTGGCGTCTATCTGAGGACGCGCGCCATAGACCACCACCAGGCGAATGCCCAGACTATGTAACAGACCAATGTCATTGACTATGCTGGAGAAATTCTCATGCTCAATGGCTTCGCCACCCAGCATGATGACAAACGTTTTTCCCCGATGGGCGTTAATATAGGGAACAGAATGGCGGAATCCTTCTACCAGTTCGGTGCGACGTTCCTTCACCATGACAACAACCCTCAATGCATGATTATTCGTAATAAGTGTATTTTTATTCTGTTTTCCCCGTAAACGCAAGCCAAAATTTGTCCCGAACCTGCGAAAGAACTGTGACTTAAAGCGCGCTACCAAAGATTGTTTACCCTTTTATTGATGACAGGTTATACGGCTTTCGTTAAAGTTTCTGGTCAATCTGTTTGTTTTGGATACGAATGCGTTTTTATTGCTTGGGAGTGGCATGCCGGGATACAAGTCAGGATTAAGCCGTCGCCGTTTTTTACAGGGGGCGAGCGCTATGTGGTTAATGAGCGTCAGTCCGGTTGGTTTAGCTGCCGTTGCACAGGTCGTCGCCGTGCGCGTCTGGCCGTCGTCAACCTATACGCGCGTTACGGTGGAATCCAACCATGTGCTGAAATATCGGCAGTTTGCGTTGAGCAATCCGGAGCGGCTGGTGGTCGATCTGGAAGGGGTTAACCTTAATTCCGTGCTAAAAGGCATGGGAACCAGCATTCGCGACGACGATCCCTATATTAAGTCCGCTCGCGTCGGGCAGTTCGATCCGCAAACGGTGCGCATGGTGTTTGAGCTCAAACAGAATGTGAAACCTCAGCTCTTTGCCCTCGCGTCGGTTGCCGGCTTTAAAGAGCGCCTGGTGATGGATCTCTATCCGTCTACGGCGACCGATGTGCAGGACCCGCTGCTGGCGCTGCTGGAAGATTACAACAAGGGCGATCTCGATCGTCAGGTGCCGCCGGCAGAAAGCGGGCCGAAGCCGGGTAAAGCCGGGCGCGACCGGCCGATTGTGATTATGCTCGATCCGGGACACGGCGGTGAAGACTCCGGCGCGGTAGGCAAATACCATACCCGCGAGAAAGACGTTGTGCTGCAGATTGCCCGCCGGCTGCGGGCGCTGATAGAAAAAGAGGGGAATATGAAGGCCTATATGACCCGCAATGAAGATGTCTTTATTCCCCTGAAGGTGCGCGTCGCCAAGGCGCAAAAGCAGCGTGCCGATCTGTTCGTCTCGATTCACGCCGATGCCTTTACCAGCCGCCAGCCGAGGGGCTCTTCGGTATTTGCGCTCTCAACCAAAGGCGCTACCAGCACCGCGGCTAAGTATCTGGCGCAAACCCAGAACGCCTCCGATCTGGTGGGGGGCGTCAGCAAGAGCGGCGATCGCTACGTCGACCATACGATGTTTGATATGGTGCAATCGCTGACCATCGCCGATAGCCTGAAGTTTGGTAAGGCGGTGCTGCAAAAGATGGGCAAAATTAATAACCTCCACAAAAACCAGGTTGAACAGGCCGGCTTCGCGGTGCTGAAAGCGCCGGATATTCCGTCGATCCTGGTCGAAACCGCGTTTATCAGCAACGTGGAGGAGGAGCGTAAGCTGAAAACGGCGACCTTCCAGCAGGAAGTTGCCGAGTCGATACTGGCGGGGATTAAGGCCTACTTCGCCGATGGCGCAACGCTGGCAAGGCGTGGCTGATAAAAGGAGCGGGATATGGCTCTGTTAAAGAGCGCGCATGGCGGCAATACGCGGGAGGCGGCGGCGCTGCTGGGCATTAAGCCCGATCGGCTGCTGGATTTTAGCGCCAATATTAATCCGCTGGGCATGCCTGAAAGCCTGAAGCGCGCTCTGATCGATAATCTTGACCGCGCAGAGCGCTATCCCGACGTGGACTATCAGCAGCTGCACGAGGCCCTGGCCGAGCATCACCACATTCCCGCCTCGTGGATCGTGGCGGGGAATGGCGAAACCGAATCTATTTTCACCGTCGTAAACGGCCTGAAGCCGCGTCAGGCGATGATCGTGATACCCGGCTTTGCCGAATATCGCCGCGCGCTGAGCTCGGTGGACTGCGCGGTCCGCGAGTTCGTTCTGCGTGAAGAGGATGGCTGGCAGCTGACCGAGGCCCTTCTCGCGGCCCTGACGCCAGACCTGGACTGCCTGTTCCTGTGTACGCCCAACAACCCAACCGGCCTGCTGCCGGAGCGCCGGCTGCTGGCGGCGATTGCCGAGCGCTGCAAAGCGTTAAGCATCGCGCTGGTGCTGGATGAAGCCTTTATCGATTTTATTCCCGACCAGCCGGGGTTTATCCCTCTGCTGCGCGATAACCCGCATATCTGGGTACTACGCTCGCTGACGAAGTTCTATGCCATACCCGGCCTGCGTCTGGGGTATCTGGTCAACGGCGATGAGCGCGCCGTCGCCCGGATGCGCGAGCGGCAAATGCCATGGTCGATCAACGCGTTTGCCGCGCTGGCGGGGGAAATTATTCTGCAGGATAGCGCCTACCAGCAGAAGACCCGGCAGTGGCTGGCCGAAGAGGGGCGGCGTTTTTACCAACAGCTCCGCCGGCTTCCCGGCTTAACGGTATATCCGGGTCAGGCAAACTATCTGTTTCTGCGCGCCGATATGCCGGGCATCGACCTGCAGTATGCGCTGCTGCAGCAGCATATTTTGATTCGCAGCTGCGCCAACTATCCCGGCCTCGGGGCGGGCTATTTCCGCGTGGCGATCCGCAGCGCGGAGGAGAATCAGCGGCTGATTAGCGCATTAAGGCGCATCGCTGGCGCGAACGCCTGAAGCGGCAAGCAGGCGGGCGCCGCCCTGCACCATCTTCAGCAGGTGCTGCCGCGGCCAGTGCTCGCTCATGCTCCTCTTCGCCAGCGCCCACTGTATATAGCCGATATCGTGCCGCCGCCGGTCCAGCATCAGGCCGACAACGCTGCCGCTGTGAGCGACGTTCAGACCGTATAAGTCGCACTCTTCCACCAGCGCCAGCAGCGAGGTAAAACCGGGTTTTGCCAGCAGCAGCTGGCTGGCAATCGCGCTAAGCGTCGACGCTTCCCCCATCCGCCGCGGGCAGCCGCTAAGACAGGCATCCTGTATCTTTTCCCACGCCAGCTGTAGCGTAGCCGAGCTGGCGAGCAGCCGGGACCGGCGGGGCAGGCGATGATAATCCGTTGTGCGTAGCGTTACGGGACTTTCGAGAACGTAAAGATCGAGCTGTGGCTGGGACTCGCAGGCAATTTGCGTCGAGGCGTCGTTATGGTCGAAAAGCGTGAGCTGGCGAAAAATGGTGCTGTCGGTGGGTTCCAGGGAGACGCAAAGCCGCGCCAGCTCGGACTCCGACAGCGTATGGCCGAGATGATGCGCCGTGGCCACCGCGGTAGCGGCAATATCTGCCGTACTGCTGGCCATCCCTTTGGCGACAGGAATCGACGAGTGCACCTCGATACGGATGTCGTGGCTCAGGCCTGCCGGGTATTGCCAGTAGTCTAAAAGCCGCTCGACCATTGCCCGGGAAAGCGGGCGTTCATCAGGCAGAGGCGGCGCGGCGCTCACCTCGACGGTGCTGTACCAGTCGACGGGGCAGGAGACCAGCTTTTCACTGCCAAGGATCCAGCCCTGGATGAGCTCTCCGCAGGATGCGGGACATTGTGCAACGGCCACCGGTTCACCTTTCCACTCGATTTTTCATGGCGCATAGTGTCATGGCGATCCCGCTATTACCATGATTTCACTCAAGCCTGAGGGCGGCTGTTTTACGCCGAAACGCACAGATCCGCCCGCGCGGAGAGGGCGATGCGCATAACGTCGCGGGCGATCATCAGCTCTTCATTTGTATTCACAATCGCCACTTTAACGACCGAGCCGTCGGCCTGGATAAAGGCCGCATTCTGCTGGTTTTTCTCGCTATCGATCGACAGGCCGAGAAAATGCAGGTTATGGCAGATTGCGGATCGCGCGCGCGCGGAGTTTTCGCCAATGCCGCCGGTAAAAATCAGCGCGTCCAGGCCGCCCATCTGCATAATGTAGCTGCCGATCGTCGCGCGGATCCGCTCGGCAAAAAGCGACAGGGCGAGAGCCGCCCGGTGATTGCCTGCATCTGCCGCCTGCTCGACGTCGCGGTAATCATGCGAAACGCCGGAGACGCCGAGCAGCCCGGACTCATTGTTTAACAGATGATTAAGCTGCTGGGGCGTTTTCCCCTCCCGCTGGGCAATCCACGGCAGGATTGATGGGTCAATATCGCCGCTGCGGGTCCCCATCATCACGCCGGACTGGGGCGTAAATCCCATTGAGGTATTGATAGAATGGCCGCCTTTAATCGCGCAAACGCTGCTGCCATTGCCCAGGTGGCAGCAGATCACCCGCAGCGCGCTGAGCGGAACGCCGAGCTGCTCTGCGAGCAGGGCGCTGACGTATTTGTGGCTGGTGCCGTGGAAACCATAGCGGCGGATACCAAGTTCACTGTAATAGCGCCAGGGAAGAGGGTAGAGATAGGCGCGCTCATCCAGCGTCTGGTGAAAGGCGGTATCAAACACTGCGACGGCGGGCGTGGTGGGCAACAGCTGGCGAAAGACGTTAATGCCGAGCGCATTGACCGGATTATGCAGCGGCGCCAGCTCCGCAAGGCGTTCAATTTCAGCCAGCGACCCCTCGGTAATCAGCGCGGAATCCTTAAAGTGCTCTCCACCGTGGGCGACGCGATGGCCGATACCGTCAATCTCATGCAGGCTGCCGATCACGCCGTGGCGGAGGAGCTTTTCCAGCAGCAGAGTCACGGCTTCACGATGATCGGCAACAGGGACCCTCTCCTGCCAGCCGTGGGCTGGCGTTTTTATCGTCACCCGGGCGTCCGCCATACCAATACGCTCTATCAATCCCTGGCAGAGCATTTCACCCTGAGGCATTGCCAGTAGCTGAAATTTTAGCGATGAGCTGCCGGCGTTAATGGCCATTATTTTGTGAGACATAGGGGTTCCTTCGCATTCAAAAAAGCCAGTACGGCGGTGAGTCCCGATTTATTGAGCGCGCTGGTAATAAAGATCCGCTGCGCGCCGGCTTGTTCAAGCCAGCCCTCAATCAGAGAAAGGCGCTGCGGGGGCGCTAAATCGGCCTTGGTCACCAGGCCGATGGTCGGGCGGTTCATCGGGGCGGTAAAACCGGGAGAAAACGGCGACCACTGCGCGTCGGCATTCAGCACCAGTGCGATAACGTCGGCTTCGCAGGCGCTGGCCAGCAGCGCGCTGTAAAGACAGCGGTTTTCGAGGTATTCACCCGGCGTGTCGATGGCCATCGGGGACCATTCAATCGCCTGCGTTTTTTTATAATGGAGCGCTTCGCCGCGCAGGCTTTGGGTCAAGGACGTCTTGCCGCACTGGCTGGGGCCGATAAGCATCAAACGTTTCATGAGCTTAGGTCCGTGTAATTGGGCAAGCGGTGAAGCGCATCATTTCGCCCAGCGTGCGTGTAACCTGCTTCAGCGCATATTCAACGGCGGAAACGTCCCCGGTAAGCACCACGGCGCCGGTAAAGCGATCGAGAAAGCCTATCTCTACCGCGCCCGATTTGGTGGCGATATCGCAGGCAATTATTGAGGCTTCACTGGGGGTAATGGTGAGAATGCCGATCGCCGATACCGCATTCTGCAAACCCAGCTTTTTGAACAGGTCCTGACCTGGATTAGCGATAAGGTGCGCCAGCGTGACCTGTTTACCCGGGACGTATTCCTGAATCATGCGATCTGTTGTTTGCTGCTTTTCCATTATCCCTCCACCATCTGTCGCCACATTGCCTCATGCGGGCGCGGAATTACCGAGCGGTAAACCAGCAGCCCCTTTTCACCCGCGCTTTCGCTACCCACAGCTACCGCATTGTTGACGTCTGAAATCTCACCCGCGACGACCATATAGCACTTGCCGCCGATACCGAATGCCATATGCACGCGTACCAGCGTAACGTTCGAGGCTTTCACCGCCCGATCTGCCGCGCTAATGCAGGCTGCGACGCTCCAGGTTTCGACGATCCCGACGGCCTGGCGCTGGTCAACGCTATTCAGGCCGCTTATTGCCGGGAGAATATCGCGGTGAAGATTGGGCAGCACCAGACTGTCGACCAGCATTTCTCCTGCAAGCGAGGTGCCGGTTTCAATCGCCTGCTGTACCGCGCCGACGTCGCCGCCGAGCATTAACAGAAATTTACCCGGACAAATGGTCTTGCAGACCAGCAGGTCGACGTTCGCGCTTTTCAGCATCGCATCGCCGAGCTCCATTCCCCTGGCGATGCTGGTGAGTTCTAAAATACCGATAGCCTGAGACATAGTTAACCTCTTACAACCGTAATAGCCTGTTCGCTGATGGCCGAAACCGTGCCGTCAATGCTGGCGTGCACAGGGGCGCCCAGCGCGCCCGCTGGAATATCGGCGACGCATTGCCCGCGCACGACGGGTTGCCCTACTGCCACGCACGGCGCTGCGCTTGCGCCAATATGCTGGCGTAACAACAGCGTGACTTTTTCGGCAGAAGGTTCGCACCCGGACAGCGGCGCTTCCTGATACCAGGGGCTTAGCCCCAGTTTGGCGATCAGCCGCTTCACCGGCACCAGGCGATATTTCGCCATCTGGTCGGCCGGATGCAGCGGCCCTTCATAGCGCAGGTTTTTCGCCCGCAGCTCGCGCTTCAGCAGGCGATTAATGCGCATTGGCGAGATGCCTACCGGGCAGGCTACGCTTTCGCAGATGTTGCACTCCGAACAGGTGAGTGCGCTAAGCAGCAGCTGCGGCGTAGCGCCCTGCAGGTAGTTCACTGCCCGAACCAGCAAATGGGGCGAGAGTTCGTGGCCAATCAGGTGTCTTGGGCAGAGATCGGTGCACAGCCGACACTGTTCGCAGACGGTGCGGGCAACGGAAAGGACCGTGCGGTCGTCCTGCATCCGTCGCTGAATGAGAGGATGGCTTTTCGGTAGCACCAGCAGCCCACCGGTGGTTTTGGTCACCGGAGAGTCCAGCGATTTCACCAGACTTCCCATCATTGGCCCGCCGTTAATAAACCCCGGATTGTCGACGGTTGCCCCGCCGGCAAGGTTGAGGATTTCGCGTAACGACATGCCGATCGGCACGGTGAGCGTTTGCGCCCTGGCAACGGCGCCGTTGACGGTCAGCGTTCGGCGCGTTACCGGATACCGCAGCTCGACCGCTCTGGCAATATTGAGGACGGTTTGCACGTTATTAACGACCACGCCGACGCTGGCCGGCAGCGCGGCAGGCGCGACCCGGCGACCGGTAGCCAGCCAGATGGTCAGCACCTCATCGCCAGCCGGATAGACATCGGGCAGGATGTGGAGCCGGATACCTGCAGGCAGCAGCGGGGTTAGCGCATCGATGGCCCGGCGATATTTTTCTTTCAGGGCTATCACCCCTTCGCGCGCGCCGGTTGCCGTCATCGCGTACTGCACGCCGCGTACAAGACGCGAAGCCTGCTGCCACATCAGCTGCTGGTCAACCTTGAGCATGGGTTCGCACTCGGCGGCGTTAACCAGAAAGATCTCCACCTGCGCCTGGAGCTTGACGTGAGCGGGAAACCCCGCGCCTCCCGCACCAACCACGCCCGCAGCGCGAACGCGCTCACGAATTTCATCCGCGCTATGGGGCATTGCAACGGTGTTGGCGGCGGTACTCATAGCAGTTCCTCCAGCAGTTCCCGAATTTCCTCGGCGCTGGTCGGGCGCGGATTAGTGCGTAGCGTGACGTCAGCCAACGCGGCCCGCACCATTGCCGGAATGCGCGCTGAAAAGTCGGATCTTCCTTCTTTAAGCGCGACGGCCAATGAGGGGAGAGCGCAGCGCTGCTTGAGGCGTTCGATTTGCTGAATCAGCGCATTTATCGCCGTGACATCATTGGCCTCTGGCGGGCAAAAGCCGCAGGCTTTGGCCAGCCGCGCGTAGCGTTTGGCGGCACGTGGAACGCCGGCGTTAAAGCGGATAACCGGGGTTAACAGCAGCGCGTTGGCCAGACCGTGCGGCAGATGAAACTGCCCGCCGAGCTGGTGGGCTATTGCGTGGTTAAGCCCAAGCCCCGCCTGGCTGAACGCCATACCTGCGAGCGTTGAGGCGTTATGCATTTTTCCCCGCGTCGCCACGCAGTCACCTTTTTCCACCGCAGTGGGCAGATAGCGGAATACCAGTTTGGCGGCTTTTTCCGCCAGCGCATCGGTAAAGTCGCTGGCGTGCGGCGAAACCCAGGCTTCCAGCGCGTGGGTCAGCACGTCCATTCCAGTATTGGCCGTGATCTGCGGCGGGACGCTGACTACCAGCTCCGGGTCGAGGATCGCCATATCCGGATACAGCGCATTGTTGAACAGCGGGTATTTGATACCTTTATCAGGGTCGCTAATTACGCAGGCGCTGGTCACTTCTGAACCGGTACCGCTGGTGGTAGGAATGGCAACGCAGGTTTCAATTTCAATGCCGAACCGATGGCTGAACCAGACGATAGCCTTCGCCGCATCCAGCGCCGAACCGCCGCCAAACCCGATGACGACCTGGGGCTGCAGATCCTGCATTTGTGCAATCCCCTGGACGACGGTATCGATAGTAGGGTCCGGCGTTATCTCACTAAAAATAGTGATACGATTATCCGCCGGCAGCGCAGCGCGCAGCGTCCCGATGAGCGGCGAGCTCGCCAGGAAGCCATCGCAGATTATCCAGATATGCTTGTTGGTAAAGCGTCTGAGCACCTGCAGGCTCCCCTGACCGCTGTACAACCGGGTTTGTAGCGAAAAGGTCTTCATCACCCTACCTCGTTAGCGGATAGAAAAGCCGTTGGTCAGTACGCAGCGCCGGGAGCGAGCAAACGTTCGCGCTGAGGTGGTGCCTTCACCCGTTGGCGTAGCGATAGTAAAGGTCGTAAAGCCCTCGCCGCCGACCCCGATACCGGCATAGGACGGCCCATTTTTCACGAAGATGGAGGTCTGCAGCGTGCGGGCTGCGAGGTTCAGGCGTGAAACGTTTTGCGAGTGCATGATGGCGGTGTGGTGCAGGCCGTCTTCCACCTTCAGGGCCAGCGCCAGCGCGCTATCAAAATCGCTCACTTTGACAACGGGCAGCATCGGCATCAGCTGTTCGCTGGTGACCCACGGATCGTCGGCGCTGACGACGGCTATCAGCAGGCGAGGTTGTTTTGCCGGCGCGCTAATGCCGGCCGCCGTCAGCAGTGCAGCCGGGCTTTTTCCGACCAGCTTTTTATTCGCCTGTCCTTCCGGCAGGCAGACGGCGCGGAGCCTGTCGACCTCTGCGGTGGTTAGCAGCAAGGCGCCAAATGCCTGCATTTGCTGTACCAGACTATCGGCGACGCTCTCCACCACAATCAGGCTCTTCTCGGCAATGCACGGCAGGTTGTAATCGAACGCCGCGCCGTTGATGATATCTTCGGCGGCTTTGACTAAATCAGCGGTTTCGTCGACGATACAAGGCGGGTTACCGGCTCCGGCGCCCACGACTTTTTTCCCGCTTTTCATTCCCATAGCGACAATTCCCGGACCACCGGTAATAGCCAGTACGGCAATCTTTGGATGGGCCATCATCTGCTGGGTGGCTTCAAACGTTGGCTCCGCGGCGGTGACCACCAGGTTACGGATACCGCAGCAGCGGAAGGCGATCTCTTCAATCATGCTGATGAGCTTCAGAGAGACGGTTTTTGCTCCCGGGTGTGGGCTAAAATAAACGCTGTTGCCCGCCGCCAGCATGCTGATGCTGTTGTTGATGATCGTTTCCGTCGGGTTAGTGCTCGGCGTAACGGAGCCGATAACGCCAAACGGTGAATATTCAAAAAGCACCATCCCGCCATCGCCGGTGAGCGCGGTAGTGGTTAAATCCTCGATTCCCGGCGTGTTGTCCAGCGCTGCCTTATTCTTGAGGAACTTATCCTCTTTATTGCCCATTCCCGTTTCTGCCGCGCTTTCGGCGGCAAGGGGAGAAAGATGGGGCGTCAGCTCCAGGCGCAGGGCGCTGATAATGGCGCTGCGAGTTTTGAGCGGACACTGCTGGTAGCGTAAGAAAGCCTGGTGTGCGGCATCAACCGCTGCGTTGACGGACTGAAAGACGCCGCTGCCCTGCGGTTGATGAGGCGCTTGTGCCGGGGCCAGCTGCTCGCTCAAAATGGTGCGGATAAGGGTTTCGAGTTCACAAGTATTCATTGATTAGTTCCCACGTTAATAGCCGCTATGGCGGCCTGTGCAATATCCATGTCCTGTTCAACGCTGCCGCCGCTGATACCCAGGCCGCCAATCAACTGGCCTTCACGCCACAAGGGGTATCCGCCGCCAAAGGTGACGACCTTTCCCTGCATCTGGCTCTCCAGACCATAAAGCGGCGCGCCGGGCTGCACCGCGCTTGAAAGCAGGTGAGTGGCTGTTTTCATCGCCACCGCGGTCCAGGCTTTCTTTGGCGCCAGCTCGCTGCTGACCAGCAGCGCGTCCGGCATCCGCCAAATCACCGTTTGCGTGCCGTGCGCGTCGACGATGCCGATCGCTACCGGCACCTCAAGCTGCCGGGCGCGCTCAACGGCGGACCGCGTAAGCTGATGGAGATCGTTGAATGAGAGGGCCATAAGAGTCTCCTTGCTGCGGGGGGGCTGGCTGGCAGCCAGATAGCGCGCGCTGATTTCACTAATGATGCTGTTGCGATGCGCAACGCTATCTTCGGCACGAGCCAGCGCGTACAGGCAGTCCGATAGCCGGTTGAGGTAGCGCATCAATACCTGGCGAACGTTAACTTCTCCCGCCAGCTCAACCAGGCGACGTTCGGCCCGACGGGCCAGCGCACGGGCAAAATGTAGGCGGCTCGCGGCTTCGCTGCGTCCGGGTAAAATAAAACTGTGAAGCGGTTCGACGCGGTCCATCGCCCGATCGATTGCGGCCTCAAGCGCGGAGATCTCTTCGCTGCTGATGTAGCGCTGCTTTGGTGACGGCTGCTCGCTGTCGCTGGCCAGCTCGGCGCTAAACCAGAAAATCTGCTGCTGGATGGCCTCAAGTAAGGTGCGATGGTTTTCATCCGCGGCGGCGCAGGTACACAGGCTCAGCGCCGCATTCAGCTCGTCCAGCGTGCCGTAGGCTTCAACGCGTGGGTGGGTTTTGCTCACGCGCTGGCCGGTATATAGTGAGGTGGTGCCTGCGTCACCCGTTCGGGTATAAATCGCCATAACTTCCCCTTAACGCGAAAGCGTATCGACAATGCCAACCACGGCGAGGTCAATGGCCTCATTCGGCCCGGAAAAAACATGTCTGGCGCTGGAGCCGCTGCTGAGCAGCACCAGTTCACCGACGCCTGCGCCTACGGAGTCAACGGCAACCTCATCGCCTGACGTCGGCGATGCGGGAAGTTCGCCATCGGCGCTGACCCGACGGACCAGCAGCAGCTTTTTCCCTATCAGGGAGGGCGATTTTTGCGTGGAGACAACCGCGCCCGTGACTCGTGCCAGATGCATGATTTACTCCTGCTTGATTAATTGAATATTGCGCGCGCTCGCTGCCTCCCGCGCCAGAGCGGTAACCACGCACCGGCGGTGGAGGACCACGCGCCCGGCGTCCCGACCGGCGACATCGCGATAGCTGAGCACCGGGGCGGCATGCAGAACGAGCGGCTGCCCATGCTCGTCGGTAAACGTCACCGGTAGACGGGCCAGTTTTTTTAGTGGCATAGCCTGCAGCAGACCGCTATGCAGGGCGAGCTCGACGTGGATACCCAAAGCAATGGCGTGATGAATGATCGCGACCCCCGGATCTGCGGTTTCCCTTTGTACAAGCCGGCCCAGCAGGGGAAGGTCGATGAGCACAATGCGCAGCGAAGCGTACTGACAGCACAGGCTCAGGCCGTCCATCTGGCGAAGCTGCGCCACGCTCAACGTGGCCGTGCTGCGGGCGCGCTGCTGCAGTCGGGAGACGACCTCCTCAATAACTCGCCGCAGGGTTTCGCCGTTCATCGCGAACTTACCAGCCTGGCGAAGGCTTGCGGGTTATCGGCACCTGCGGCGTTGGCTTCGTCGGTATCAATATGCATTTCGAGGCGCATTTCCGCCGCCACGCGCACGGCGACGTTGTCGAAGATCAGCCGACGGTCGTTACCTTCAATCGCCACGCAGACCCGGTCGCCGTGGGCTACGCGAAGGATCAGCGCATCAAGGGGCGACATATGAATATGCCGCTGGGCGACGATAACCCCGGAGGGTAAATCCAGTTCGGCAAACGGGCTGACCAGGCGGATGCCGGGCGTCCCCTGCAGGTTACCGGACATTCTTAACGGCGCCGTAATCCCCAGCGTGCGGGCATCCGTGCGCGATATTTCTACCTGACTTGCTGAGCGCAGCGGCCCCAGCAGGCGCACGTTATTTAGCTGGCCCTTCGGACCAACCAGGGTGACGGTCTGCTCGGCGGCATACTGTCCTGGCTGCAGCAGCGCTTTTTTCTCCGCAATCGGGTGGCCGGGGAAAAGCCTCGCGTAATCCTGTGCGGACAGATGGATATGGCGGTTCGAGACGCCCAGAGGAATCGGGCGCTCGCGCATCTCATCGAGAACTTTGCTCACCGTCGAGGCCAGCAGCTGTTTATCCATTACTCTTCACCCCGCTTACCTGAATGCAGGCAGAGTGAACGAGGATCGCCCTTCTGGCGCCGGCATTGTGGGTCCAGACACAGGTTGCAACTGACCCGTTCGGCGGTCGACGACTCTTCATCTGCCGGCGCTTCTGCAACGATGACGTCAGCCGTATCGGGTTCATCGGATTCAGGCGGCATAACGGAGGAGAGAGGGGCGTCCGTAGGCAGGATCCCTTCTCCGGGTCTGGCGATAACCTTGTGGGCAACCAGACCGCTATGCCGTTCGGCAAACTGTTTACCGGTCATAATGGCCGCCTGCACGGAGGCCACATCCCCGGTAATTTTGATAACCATCCAGCCTGACCCATTGGTTTTTTCGAGGGCGACCAGCGTGATAGCAGCGGATTTCGCCATGATATCGGTGCAGCTGATAGCCAGTGCCAGACCACAAACTTCGAGTAATCCCAGTGATTGCTTCACGCGGTGTTCCTTATTGGCTTCGATCAGGCTGATTTCGGTAAAATGGCCTCAACGTCGCTGTGCGGCCGTGGAATAACGTGGCAGGACTTCACTTCGCCAACCACGCTTGCCGCCGCGCTGCCCGCATCGACGGCTGCTTTTACCGCGCCGACATCACCGCGCACCATCACGGTAACAAGGCCGGAGCCAATTTTTTCGTAGCCAACCAGCTGCACGTTGGCGGATTTCACCATCGCGTCAGCAGCTTCAATGGCACCCACTAACCCTTTTGTTTCAACCAGTCCCAGTGCGTTGTTCATACTACGGTTCTCCTGTTGCTTAGCTATTTAGATCCCGAAAAGGGATCCCTTTGACAAGCCGTGCCGCGTTGTTACCTGTACTGCGTTGGGCCTGACTGTCCTGATGGCGCATCAGCGTAAAAAGCGGCGCGGATGCGGATAAATTCTTGTAGTGCACGACCAGCGTGCGTTGGTCGCAGGCGATGCCAACCAGCAGCGGCGAGCTTCGCGCCGCCTGCCATGCGCAGCTGGTTACGTCCCCGGCCGATTGCTGCTGAAGCAGGAATGGAATGCCTTCCTCTTCAATACCCAGCAGCACTTCGCGCCAGAGGTTGATGCAGTCGGCCAGGGCGATAATGATGATTGCCGGCGCGGTGTGGTTACTCTCCATGCGCAACCTCCTTGTACCAGGAGAGGATCAGCCCGGTAGCCACCGCGTTTCTTGGGCCTTCGCTACCGCGAATATTTCCCCGTCCGGCGACCAGCCGGTAGTGGGCCAGCGCATCGGTAACGAGCTGAGGAACTTCAAAATCAAGGGCTGACCCGCCCACTAACACCACAAAAGGAATGTCGCGAATGTTGCCGGTAGGGCTGACCTGACGCAGCGCGCGCAGCGCATTGGTAACAAAAACACGCTCTTTGGCGCTACGGCGAATGGCGCGCACTTTTTCCAGCGCTAAATCGCCGGGAAGAGGCAGCAGTTCATCGGGTTTCACCACGCAGACGCGTGCAAAAACGCCAGCAGGGAGCGGTGTCGGGAAAAACTGGACGCTGCCGTCTTCATGGCGCAGATGGAAAAGGCTTTCAACTTTGGCTAACGGGTATTTTTTAATCTCTTCTGCCAGGTAGCGGTCGCTAAGCCCGAGCTCACGGGCAATAATCATCGTGACCATATCCCCGGCGCCCGCCAGATGGGTTGCGACGATCTCGCCTTGAGGGTTGATGATTGAAGCATCCGTTGAGCCGGCGCCGAGATCGAGAATCGCCAGCGGGCGCGTCGTACCCGGCGTGGTTAGCGCGCCTAAAATGGCGGCTTCCGCTTCGGCGCCGCCAACCTGGACGTCAATGCTGAGCTTGTGCTTTATTTCCTGGGCAATCATCGCCATTTGCAGGCGGTCTGATTTCACCATTGAGGCAATGCCTACGGCCTGCTCCAGCGAGAACTCGCCGGCAAGCCCGCCGGTCACGCTAACCGGCACGGAGGTATCGACGGCCAGCAGATCCTGAATAAAGATTTCGCTGCTCGGTTTGTTCGTCAGGACGGCCATCGTCTGACGAACATTCTCCAGCATGCCGCCAATGTTGGTTCCTGCCTCCCCGATGACGTTATCCAGCCGGCTGCAGGCGGAAACTGCTTTCATGATGGTTTCCGCTCCGGCGGCGACATCGACGCGCACGGTTTTTCCCTGCGCAAGCAGCTCAATATTTCCGGCCGGGATAGCGCGGGCTTTGACGTCTCCGGAGGGCGTTTTAACCACTACGGCGGAACGGTTGCCTATGAGCGCGCGGGCCATTGGCACGATGTTTTTTGTCTCATCGGCAGTGAGATTAAACACGGTGGCGATGCCGTAAGGGTTGGAGAGTGTTTCAATAACCTTCCCCGGAACGGCAACTTCAATCGCCGCCAGCATCCCCAGCGGAATACGGTCGATGTGGCGCACTTCATCGATAACCGGCGCTATTTTTTCCAGCCTGTTGCTAACCAGCACGCCATCGTCACGCTGCAGAATGACGCCGGTAATCCGATATCCGGCGCGTACCGCGGCGTTAATCATGGTCGCGACATCGGCGAAATCGAAGGCTGATGAAACGACCAGGATATAGGGGCTATCCGCCGGGCGCGTCAGCAGCTCCTCTGGGGTAATCGTCAGCCCAACGCCGATACCCACTCCGCCCGGCGTTTTCGGGTTATGGCCGATCATGGTCGATTCGGTAATGATGGTTTCGGTAATGGTCTCCATGGCGACATCGCCAATAACCGGCGTGGCCTCGTTGATACGAATGAGCGAAATATCGCTGACATTGATCCCTGCGCGTCTTGCCGCGAGGGAGAGCGCTTCCTGAATGCCAAACACGTTACGCAACGTGCCTTTGATTCCGGTCGTCTCCGCCAGCGCGCTGTGGGTCATCGTCAGCACGCCAGCCTCATCAAGTCGCGCCAGCGCGACTTCTGTCGATGAGTTCCCAATATCAATGCCAGCTATATATCTCATCCCGGCTCCTTAATCGTCGCCTTTGAGCTTTTTACGCTCGACGTACAGCACCGCCGTTTCACGAACGAAAGCTGCGCAAATCTTTGCCTGATAACGGCTTTCGAGATCGTCAGCAATAGCCACCAGCTCTTCTTTCGTTGAGCGGTACGGACGAAGAGCGTTATAGATTTCAAGAATGCGGTCATCCGGTACGGCGGTCAGTTCGGCGGCTCGCTCAAAGTTCATCGCCAGCCTGTCGCGGCCCGCATCTTTAGCAATCGACGCCTGTAGACGCAGGGTTTCCGGGGTAATTCGCATATCCTGAGCGGTGACTTTGTTACTCAGTACGTTTTCCAGGGTGAAGTCATCCAGCGTTTTGCCGGTGGCGGTTTTAACCCATTCAGGGTGCTTATTGGCCAGCGGATAGTCGCTCACCTTAGCCTGGCCAGGGGCGCCGCTGCTTGCCGTTGCGGGGGCGTCATCCTGCAGGCTATTCATGCGGCTTAAAACGTCCCGGACCATTGATTCAATTGCTTCGGTATTCATGGGGTTATCCTTTATCAGAGCGCCACGCGCAGTTCCTGCGGGTTTTTGCCGGTCACGACGTATTTGGTCTCTTTAATGTGCAAAATGGCCGACTTCGCCTGGTATTTTGGGCGGGCCATCTGATCATTTAGCGTCGGGACCGGCTGCGGCGACTCGCGCTTCGCATAGCGCGCGGCGTTTTTACCAATCTGGCGATAGGTTTCCAGCGTCAGAAGCGGGGCCTGGGGGAACAGCTCGAGGTTGGAGAGCGGCGGCAACCCCTGCTGGTGGATAACCGTGGTGCCTTTTGACTGGATACCGATGGAAATGCCCGAGCCGCTCAGCCGGTTGCCTTCAACGGCGACGAACGCCACGTCCGAGGATTTGAAGCAGCGAATTACGCGCGCTTTGATCCCCTCTTCTTCAATACCGGCAATCACTTCGCGCAGGATGTTTTTATGCGGTATGCCGACGATATTAACGGTCTGAGACAGGCCGAATGCCGGACCAACGGCGATAATCACTTCGTCCTGCTGCGTGCCCTGGCGGGCTTCTCCAGCTTCTGTCAGAAAGCTGTCGCCAGCGGGCGTTGCGGCCTGTTGGACGGCAGATGCTGCCGGAGCATTAAATGAGACCGGTTTATCGCTGCTCTTCATTTCGCTGAGCACATCTTCAATTATCTGGCGCAGCAATTTTTCATTAATTTCCATTTCTCACCCCTTAACCGAGCTCGTTAGGATCAAGTGCGCCAGGGATGTTTTTAATCTCTTCCCAGCGTTCACCCTGCAGGCGATAGCCCGTTGCCGGACCGGCATAATCATTGACGTCATTCACGGCCGAAAGCACCTGTCCGTCGCCGACGATAATGGCCGAGGTATGCAGGTAGTCGCCGGTCAGCTTGGCTTTCTGGATATTGAGCATGTCCTGCGCAACATCGGTAAACCCACCCTGAGCGAGGGCCTTTACCACCTCCAGGCCATTACGGTTCTTATTGATGATTTCCTGGGCGAACTTGATGTCTTCGACGATATTGCGCTCTGGCATATCTTTCGAGCCGTGGGCGTAGGTCGCGGCTTCGACCTCTTCATCGGTAATCGGCGGCAGGCCCATTCCGGCAAATACGGCCTGCAGAGCGCGGGCGGCTTTATTCCGAATTGCGATAACGTCCTCTTCGCGAACCGGGCGCAGACCGCCGTCCACTTTCAGGTCACGCTGGATAACGTTGTAGTCGTCAAAATCTTCCGCATCTTCGTTGGAACCGGCGAACATGTTGTCGTAGTTCGGCACCGCGGAATAACCCGAAGAGATAAAGTCGGTGCCCGGCAGGAACTGCATCAGCAGACGCGCGGTGCGGCGCATATCGGAGTGGGTGAAGGTCTGGTCATTGCTGGAGGCGCATTCCAGATCCAGCGCGGAGCAGATCAGGTTTTCCGCCAGTACCGCACGAATACCCGAGGGCACCGCTGAGGGAACGCCGATGCAGCTTACGGAGCCGTTTTGCAGACCCTGCACGCCAGCGGCTTTGGTGATGTAGATGCAGCGAGCTTCCAGATAGAGCATCGATTTACCTTCGGCATAGCCCATTTGAACTTCTGAACCAGAGCCTGAGGTGAAGCGCATTTTTAAACCGCGCGATGCGTAAGACGAGGCGAGAAAGCCTTTCGACCACGGGGTGTCGTCACCGTCGGTGAAGACGGGCTCAGTCCCGTAGACCGAAATGGTTTCGGCGTAGCAGGTGTGGCCCAGCATGCCGAGCTTGAGTTCGGTGGCTTCTTCCAAAGAGCATTGGGTCAACACGCCGGGACGGCCAACCTGTGAGCCAACCAGCAGGGCAATCGCATTAAACGGCGCGTATCTGGCAACGGCGACGGTCGTTTCCTGCTCATCAAACCCGCGCCATGCGCCTTCGGCTGCGTCGGCGGCAATTTGTACCGGGTTATCTTTGACGTTAGTGACATGCGCCTGCTGCGACGGCGTACGACGAGCGCGCATTTTCTGCATCGCCATCATCATCTCAACGACGTTCATATGCGACACGACTTCGACAATTTTTGCCGGGGTCATGGCCGTCGTCAGGGGGACAATATTGCTGCGCTTAACGTTAGGATCGCACAGCATGTTGGCAAGCCTGACCGAGTCCATCGCCATAACTTCTTCGGCACGGTTCAGGTTGATGCCGTAGCGGGCAATAAAATGGTCGATCAGGTCAAATTCGCTGACCGGTTTCCCGTCCAGCTCGGTCACCGCGCCGTTAGCGATTTTAATGGAGGGTTTTGGGTCGTTCGGGCTTTCCATCGCGATAAAGCCTTCTTCGATCCACTCCTTAACGAAGCCGTCCTGATTCACCGGGCGTTTCGCGAGTGCTTCAAATCTTTTCGATCTCATGAGTCAGCCTCGTGGGTATCAAATGTAGGACGGGCGATCGTTTTTCGGTTCGCAACCGAGGGTCGCCAGGACGGTTTTGCCGATTTCCCGGGCGGAGATAACCGCCTGGCGTACCGCACCCGAGTCGCCGGAAATGACCAGAATGGCTTCGTTGCTAAAGCTGGTGCCATGCGCCGGCGAGCTATAGGCGACAACCTCGACGTTGGCCGACTTAAGCGCGGTATCCGCCATTAGCACCCCAACGGAAGCGGGTGCGCCGACGATAATGCCGCAGGCCCGGCCGATGGGGGCGCCGAAGGCTTTTTCGAGGGCGTAGCTGGCGCGAGCGGTGTACTGGAGCTCGATGTGGCCCGCCTCGTTGGCGTAAACGTCGCCGAAGGTGCGGTCGAGCTCTTTCAGCGCGACTTCGATCCCGCGTTTGACGTCGGAAACGTCGTTACCGCCTAAAATAATCAGCGAACCGTGGCCCGCTCCCCCTTTGGTATCGCGGGGGAGTTCGATGCTGACCACTTCGGTGTTAGTGGCTTTAACCGCTTCGTCTGCGGCCATAATGTGCGGGCCCGCGCCGGTTCGCGCGCCGAGAATGCCAATGGAGCGATAGCGTTTCTCAAGCTTCATCGCTTCCAGCAGGGCGCTATCGACGTTGGCGATAACCAGACCCAGGGTGTCGCCAATGGCGGTCCCGACAAACTCCGTTAAACTGCAGCTTTTCTCTGCCATAGCCGTCTCTCGTATTGGATGGGTTTCAGTAGGGATGACCTGCCGTTCCGGCGCTGCCACTCGGGCAATCACCTGCGCCATGATCTGTTCCACCAGCTCATTGCTGCTCATTGGCTAATTCCCTTCGGTAAGATTTTTTCTACATCTGAGTGGGGGCGGGGGATGACGTGTACGGCTTTCACTTCACCCACGTGGCGTGCGGCTGCGGCACCGGCATCGGTGGCGGCTTTTACCGCACCGACGTCGCCGCGCACGATGACCGTCACCAGCCCGGAGCCAATTTTTTCGTAGCCTACCAGCACCACGTTGGCTGATTTCACCATTGCGTCAGCGGCCTCTATGGCTGCGGTTAAGCCCTTGGTTTCTACCATTCCTAATGCTTCTTGTTGCATAAAGACCTCGCCTGGATTGTTCCAATGCTGATGACTATAAAAAGAAGCAAGGGAAAAGAATGGCTGACTTGAATTTTAAAACGGGGAAATAGTTGTCTTATAATAATAAAAAAACAGATGAATTAATTTTAATGCATTGTTTTTGTTGGCTTTTATTTTTATTGGTTATGTGATTATTTTGTTTTTTATATTCCAGTTTTACATTTTAATAGATGACATATTAATTGTTGTTTGCTATGTGGGGGAATGCATATGTGATACCGGTTTGAAAAATGACATTCAGGAATTAGCAAAATATTGCTATGTATATTTATCCGGAATATTTGCGGAATAAGGCATCAAGCCTGTGCGGAACAATAGCGGAAGAGCAATAATTTGTTACTCATGAACGATTTTTCAGAGCCCAGCGTCGACAGATTGCCAACAATTTGTGGGCGCCAGTTTCTATAGTGATGCTCGCTGTACCCATTGCCAGCATAGCTTGGTGCTGGTCAGGACACGAACTCTGCTAAGAAGGTGTCACCATGAATGATTCGCTAAAAGCACAATGCACTGCCGAGTTTTTGGGCACCGGGCTGTTTCTGTTTTTTGGTATCGGATGCCTGAGTGCGGCAAAGATCGCCGGGGCAAGCCTTGGTCTTTGGGAAATTTGTATTATCTGGGGGTTGGGGATTTCTCTGGCCGTCTATCTGACCGCCGGGATATCGGGCGCACATCTCAATCCGGCTATCACCGTCGCCCTGTGGCTGTTTGCCTGCTTCCCAGGCAGGAAAGTCGCGCCTTACATTGTTGCGCAGGTCGCGGGGGCTTTTGCCGGCGCGCTGTTGGCGTACCTCCTTTACAGTAGCGTATTTACCGGGTTCGAAGCGACGCATCAGCTGGTGCGTGGAAGCGTTGAGAGTCTTCAGCTAGCCAGTATATTCAGTACCTACCCGGCAGCAGAGCTGAGCGTCTGGCAGGCGGCATTCGTTGAGATAGTGATAACCTCAATTTTGATGGGCATGATTATGGCGCTGACCGATGACGGCAACGGCGTACCGAAAGGGCCGCTGGCCCCTTTGCTTATTGGCCTTTTGGTCGCGGTGATTGGCGCCTCCACCGGGCCACTCACCGGCTTTGCCATGAATCCTGCCCGCGACTTTGGGCCGAAAATCTTCACCTGGCTTGCCGGCTGGGGCAATATTGCCATGACCGGCGGACGAGAGATCCCGTACTTTATCGTACCGATCGTTGCGCCATTAATTGGCGCCTGCGCCGGGGCGGCCATTTATCGATACTTTATTGGTAATAACCTGCCTTGTAATACCTGCAAGCTGGAAGACAAGGAAGGCAAGTTCCACGATGCGTGACGGTTAATGAAATACTGAAAATGATTCATGAACCGGTATCACGAACTGGTCAAAAAGTCTCCCGCAGGTGGGAGACTTTTGTTATCGTCACCCTACTTTCTATCATGAATTTTAGTTGCAATAATGAAAAGTAAATATGAATAGAATGTTTTATTCATAACAATAAATTAACTGGGAGGTTTTATCATGATTTCTGCGAGCTCGCTTAACTCAGAACTCATTAATAAAATCGCGCAGGATTTTGCTCAGGCCACCAGTCTGGCGGTAGTGGTTGTGAATATTCATGGTGATGAAATTTCTGAGCTGTTTAATTTTACGTCCTTCTGTCAGCTCATGCGCCAACATCCTCAGCATAGCATCCGCTGCCGTATGAGCGATCGCTGTGGTGGCCTTGAGGCCTCAAAATCCGATCAGCCGTGCATTTATCGCTGCCATGCAGGCTTAACGGATTTTTCCATCCCGCTGGTGATCGCCGGGCATCTCGTCGGGTTTGTTCTGTGCGGGCAGGTTCGCCTGCGCGATGATGTCGAGCTGGTCGATATCCTGAACGTGGATATAGGCTGGCAGGCCGATTCTGAACTATTGAGCGAGTTTCGCAACGTCCCGGAAATGGACTATTCCAGGGTCATTGCCTCGGCCGACCTGCTGAAACTTATCGTGGAAAACTGCCTGAAAAAACAGCTTAACTTTGTTGTTATTAAGGATAATCAGCAGCAGCCGGAGCCCGTGCGAACCCAGCGGGGCGTGAACCCTCACGATGGCAAAATGAAAAAGGCATTGCGCTATATTGACGCGCACCTGTCTGACGAACTACGCCTGGAGGAGGTCGCGAACCATGTTTATCTCAGCCCCTACTATTTCAGTAAGTTATTCAAAAAGTATCAGGGAATAGGCTTTAATGCCTGGGTGAATCATCAGCGTATGGTGAGCGCGAAAGAGCTGCTTTCTCACAGCGACTGGAGTATCGCCAGCATTGCACGTAATTTAGGATTTTCTCAAACCAGCTATTTCTGCAAAGTTTTTCGTCAAACCTATCAGATCACGCCGCAGGCTTTTCGCCAGCAAATAAATTCTGGATCACAAACTGAGCCATTTTAAATGACAATATTTTGTTATGGCTTTTTTTTGATATGTCTACGTATCCGCCTCATTATAAAATAAAAAAATCCCCTCCAAAGCAATAAATTGTCATAGCGCAACAAAATAATGAGCGGAGCAGGATAAGCTGCACCAGTTTTTATTTCTTTGATGGAGTAGAGTGACATCAGAAATTACCTTTCGTTTTCCAGCGTCTGAGGAAGGGCGCAGTGACGAAGTAGATAAGCTGAAAATAAGCGATGGCGAGAGCCTCGGAGCTCTGGCCATAAAACCGACAGGTACGGCACGAAACGTGCCAGGGAAGGGGGTGAAAATCCCCCGCAGCCCCCGCTGCTGTGATGCTGACGAACCCATATTTACCTAAATATTCACGTTGCAGGATAACAGGCTCCAGCCGCTTTCAAACCGCGCCTGAGCCGGCCCCGCAGGGATGAGGCCATAGACGGGCCTGCTGCTGTCGCCAGCGGGCGCAACGTGAAATATGCCGGGTAAAAACCACTGATCGCAAGATTGGGAAGGATGGGAGAGGATGACGCTAAGCCAGAAGACCTGCCTGTCCGTGATTACCAACAACTTCGGTGGGAAGTGGGTTGCTCAGAGGCGTACGGTCGAAAGACCAGGGTATATCTCTTACATCATTCAGGTCTCAGCCAGGCGGCGACGCGGCGGGGCTCCGCAAGCTTGCAAAAGCAGGTGATCGGGGCGAAAGCGCGGGCCAGCAGCGCTGTCACCTGAGGAATGGCGGGTATACGCACCTTTACATCCCTACCACCCTGAACAGGATCGGGGTATGGCGGCAAGGCTTCACGCATTTATTCTCGCAGGTACCGGCAGCGGCTGCGGTAAAACCACGGTTACGCTGGGGCTGCTTAGCCTGTTGAAAAATCGCGGCATGCGGGTTCAGCCCTGCAAGGTTGGCCCCGATTATCTTGATACCGGCTGGCATACTGCCGTTTGCGGCACGGCTTCCCGTAACCTCGACAGCTTTATGCTGCCCGAACCCGTTCTCAACGCGCTGTTCTGCGAGCGGATGCAGCAGGCGGATATCGCGGTCATTGAAGGCGTGATGGGCCTTTATGACGGCTACGGCACCGACCCCAACTACTGCAGTACCGCCGCGATGGCTAAGCAGCTCGGCTGTCCGGTGATTTTGCTGGTGGATGGCAAAGCGGTCTCCACCTCCATCGCCGCAACGGTGATGGGGTTTCAACACTTCGATCCGAGCCTCAATATTGCCGGCGTTATTGTTAATCGCGTCAACAGCGAATCCCATTATCAGCTGCTGAAAAGCGCCATTGAACGTTACTGTGCGCTGCCGGTTCTCGGCTATGTCCCGCGGATGGACGGCGTTGCCTTGCCCGAGCGGCATTTGGGGCTGGTTACCGCCCGAGAATCGGTGGTCAATCAGCAGCCGTGGCAGGATTTTGCCGACACGCTGGAGCGGACGCTGGATATTACGCAGCTGCTTGCCGTCAGTCGGCTCCCGGCCCTACCCGCCGGGGAGTGTCCCGCGCTGCCTCTGCCTGAGTCCGGCGCGGGCCTGACACTCGCGCTGGCCGACGACGAAGCCTTCAACTTTTACTATCCGGATAACCTCGCGCTTCTCGAACGCTGTGGGGTGAATATCGTCCGCTTTAGCCCCCTGCATGACCGCGATTTACCCGCCTGCCAGATGATCTGGCTGGGCGGCGGCTACCCTGAAATTCACGCGGCCGCGCTTGCGGCGAATACGACCATGCTGGCCCAGCTGCGGGCGGCGCACCAACGGGGAGTGGCCATTTACGCCGAATGCGGCGGGTTGATGTACCTGGGAACCTCGCTGACGGATGCCCGCGGCGAGGTTCACAGAATGGCGGATATTATTCCTGGCCACAGCCAAATGAGCTCACGGCTGACTCGCTTTGGCTATTGCGAGGCGCAGGCCACGCGGCAAACGCTGCTGGCGGCGCCGGGAGAGCTGCTGCGTGGGCATGAGTTTCATTACTCGGATTTTACGCCTGATACCCCCGCAGTTCTGGCATGTCGCAAGGTGCGTGACGGTATGACCCTGCTGGAGTGGTCCGGCGGCTGGCAGGTAGGCAACACTTTTGCCAGCTACCTGCACGTTCATTTCGCCCAGCGCCCCGCAATGCTCAAGCACTGGCTGACGGCCGCAAGGGAGGCGCTATGACGCTGCTGGCCTGGTGCGTGGCCTGGACCCTCGATTTTATTATCGGCGATCCGCAGGGCTGGCCTCATCCGGTACGCTGGATCGGCAACCTCATTACCGCGATCCAGCGCCCGGTGCGCCGCTACTGCCGCAGCGATCGCGCATTAAGGATCGGCGGAGGGCTAATGTGGCTGGTCGTTGTTGGCCTCACCTGGGGGATCTCCTGGGGCGTACTGACGCTGGCAGAAGCGATTCACCCCTGGCTGGGATGGGCTATCGAGGTATGGATGGTCTTTACGGTGCTGGCCGGGCGCTGTCTGGCCAGCTCCGCCCGGGAAGTCGAACGCCCGCTGCGCGCGGGCGACCTTGCCGCGAGCCGCGAGAAGCTCTCGTGGATTGTCGGGCGCGACACCTCGCAGCTGCAGCCGCAGCAGATTAACCGTGCGGTAGTGGAGACGGTGGCGGAGAACACCGTCGATGGCGTTATCGCGCCGCTGTTCTTCCTGCTGCTGGGCGGCGCGCCGCTGGCAATGGCCTACAAAGCCATTAATACCCTCGATTCGATGGTCGGCTATAAGCATGAAAAATACCGCGCCATCGGTATGGTCAGCGCGCGCCTTGACGACGTCGCCAACGCGATCCCCGCCCGCCTGAGCTGGCTGCTCTTCAGCGTCGCGGCATATTTGTGCCGCCTCGATGGCGCCCGGGCCTTCCGTATCGGCTGGCGCGACCGCTACAACCACAGCAGCCCCAACTGCGCATGGTCGGAAGCCACCGTTGCCGGCGCGCTGGGTATCCGCCTCGGCGGCCCGAATGACTATTTCGGCCAGCGTGTAGACAAGCCCTGGATAGGCGACGCGGTACGCGACGTTTGCGTTGACGACATTTCCCAAACGATTCGACTGATGTGGGTCGCCTCAACTCTGGCACTGGCGCTTTTTATCGCGGCGCGGTACCTGTTGATTGGCGCGGCCTGAGGACAAAACGATGCACTACATCCAGCAGCCGCAGGCAATTGAAGCGAAAAGCTTCGACATTATTGGCGAAATTATTGCGCAAACCCGCCCGGACTACCGCTTTGCCAGCCCCCTGCACGAAGCCATTATCAAACGGGTTATCCATACCACCGCCGACTTCGAATGGCTGGATATCCTGTGGTTTTCCAGCGATGCGCTGGAACGGCTTTGCGCCGCGCTCGAACGTCGATGCGTGATTTACACCGATACCACGATGGCGCTTTCAGGAATCAATAAAACGCTGCTGGCGAAGTCGGGTAGCGAGTGCCGCTGCTATATCAGCGACCCGCGGGTGGTGAGCGCGGCCAAAGCCCAGGGGATCACCCGCTCAATGGCCGCCGTCGATATCGCGGTAACCGAAGAGGGCGAGAAGCTGTTTGTTTTCGGCAATGCGCCAACCGCGCTGTTTCGTCTGCTCGAACACGATGCGGCGGTTAGCGGCGTGGTGGGGGTTCCGGTGGGTTTCGTCGGGGCTGCGGAATCAAAAGATGTGCTGACGAAAAGCCGCTTTCCGGCCATTGCCGCCCTCGGACGCAAAGGTGGGAGCAACGTTGCCGCCGCCATCGTCAACGCGATGCTCTATTACCTGGAGCGCACACGATGAGCGAGCAATCCTTTGATGCGCCGGTCTGGCACAACGGGAAGGCGCTGCGTAAAGGCTATACCACCGGGTCCTGCGCTACCGCGGCGGCGAAAGTTGCGGCGCTGATGGTCCTGCGCCAGCACCTGATTCATCAGGTCTCGATCGTTACGCCGTCGGGCGTGACCCTCTCTCTGAACGTTGAGTCGCCGCATATCGAGGGGCAGCAGGCGATTGCGGCGATCCGTAAAGACGGCGGCGATGATGTCGACGCCACGCACGGGATGCTGATTTTTGCCCGGGTCACTCTCAATGAGAGCGGTGAAATTAGCCTGCAGGGCGGCGAGGGCGTCGGCACCGTGACGCGTAAAGGGATAGGTCTGCCGATCGGCAGCCCGGCGATTAACCGTACGCCTCGGCAAACTATCGAGTCGGCCGTGCGCGAAGCCATCGGCCCCGCGCGCGGGGCGCAGGTGGAGATTTTTGCCCCGGAAGGCGAAGAGCGGGCGCAAAAAACCTATAACTCGCGGCTCGGTATTCTGGGCGGTATTTCGATAATCGGTACCACCGGGATCGTCACGCCGATGTCCGAAGAGAGCTGGAAGCGCTCGCTGTCGCTGGAGCTGGAAATCAAGCGCGCGGCGGGCCTGGAGCGGGTGGTGCTGGTGCCGGGCAACCACGGGGAGCGCTTCGTGCGCGAGCAGATGGGTATTGATTCCCAGGTCGTGGTCACCATGAGCAACTTTGTCGGTTACATGATCGAAGAGGCGGTTCGGCTGGGCTATCGGCAAATCGTGCTGATCGGGCATCCGGGTAAGCTGGTCAAAATTGCCGCCGGTATTTTTCATACCCACAGCCATATTGCCGATGCGCGGATGGAAACGCTGGTGGCGCATCTGGCGCTGCTCGGCGCGCCTCTCGAACTGCTCAAACTGGTCAGCGACTGCGACACCACCGAAGCGGCAATGGAACATATCGATGCCTATGGTTTTCAGCATCTTTATAACCATCTTGCCGAGCGGATCTGCCTGCGCGTGATGCAGATGCTGCGCTTTACCAAAACGCCGCCAGTCTGCGACGCGATCCTGTTCTCCTTTGATAACAAGGTTCTCGGCAGCAGTCGCCCGGTCGCAGAGATTGCGCGGGAGATGGCATGTTAACGGTGGTCGGCATGGGGCCGTCGGGGCTGCACCTGATGACGCCTGCGGCGCGGGACGCGGTGGCGGCGGCAGACGCTCTGGTCGGCGGCCAGCGCCATCTGCAGCAGTTCCCCGAATTTCGCGGCGAACGCTTTGCTTTGGGCGCCAATATTCCTCAGCTGCTGGCGTGGCTCGGCGAGCGTGAGGCGCAGCGCGTGGTGGTCCTGGCTTCCGGAGACCCTCTGTTCTACGGCATCGGCAGCCGTCTGATCGCCCACTTTGGCCTGGAACGCGTGCGCATTATTCCCGGTATTAGCGCCGTGCAGTATCTGTGCGCGCGTTCGGGGATCGATATGAACGATATGTGGCTCACCAGTAGCCACGGCCGCAGCGTCAGTTTTGACGAGCTGGCGCGCCATTGCAAGGTGGCAATGGTAACGGATGCCCGCTGCGGCCCTCGTGAAATAGCCGCCCAGCTCACGGCACGCGGCAAAGGGTATCGCTGGATGGTGATTGGCGAAAATCTGGCGATGGATAACGAGCGGATCCACTGGCTACCGGTCAGTGAGGTCGACGCCGAATATGAAATGAATGCGGTGGTGATCCTCGATGAAAGATGAGCTTTTTCTGCGCGGTGAGAAAGTCCCGATGACCAAAGAGGCGGTGCGCGCGCTGGCTCTTGCAAAGCTGGAGCTGCATCAGGCCAGCCATCTGATTGATATTGGTGCCGGGACCGGCAGCGTCTCGATTGAAGCGGCGCTGCAATACCCCTCCCTGCGGGTGACGGCAATCGAACGAAACCCGGCGGCCCTGCGGCTGCTTGACGAAAATCGCCAGCGCTTCGCCTGCGGCAACATCGACATCTACCCCGGTGAAGCGCCGATGGTTATCACCGAGCAAGCCGACGCGATTTTTATGGGCGGCAGCGGCGGCCATCTCGAGGCGCTGATTAACTGGTCGCTGCAGCAGCTCTATCCCGGCGGCCGGCTGGTGATGACCTTTATCCTGCAGGAGAACCTCAGCGCCGCCCTGGCGCACCTGCAGCAGTCTGGCATCACCGGGCTTGATTGCCTGCAGCTCAACGTTTCGTCCCTGACCGCGCTCGGTAGCGGCCACTACTTCAAACCGAATAACCCCGTTTTTGTTATCGCCTGTCAGAAGGAAGAAAACTATGGCTGAGACATTTGATTCCCGTTGTGTATGGTTCGTTGGCGCAGGGCCGGGGGACCGCGAGCTGATTACCCTCAAGGGCTACCGGTTACTGCAGCAGGCCCAGGTGGTTATCTATGCCGGATCGCTTATCAACACCGAGCTGCTGGCGTACTGCCCGGCGGATGCGGAGTGCCACGACAGCGCTGAATTGCATCTCGAACAAATTCTCGGCCTGATGGCGGCGGGCGTAAAAGCGGGGAAGACGGTGGTACGCCTGCAGACGGGGGACGTGTCGCTCTACGGTTCCGTGCGTGAGCAGGGCGAAGAGCTGACCCGTCGCGGCATCGGCTGGCAGGTGGTGCCGGGAGTCAGCGCGTTCCTGGGCGCTGCGGCCGAGCTTGGCGTTGAGTACACCGTTCCGGAAGTCTCGCAGAGCCTGATTATCACCCGCCTTGAGGGGCGCACGCCGGTGCCGGAACGCGAGCAGCTGGAATCCTTTGCCAGCCATCAAACCTCGATGGCGATTTATCTCTCGGTTCAGCGGATCCATCGGGTCGCCGAGCGCCTGATTGAGGGCGGCTACCCGGCGGCCACTCCGGTGGCGGTTATCTATAAAGCGACCTGGCCTGAGAGTCAGACCGTACGCGGCACGCTGGCCGACATTGGCGATAAGGTTCGCGAGGCGGGGATCCGCAAAACGGCGCTTATCCTGGTCGGCAATTTCCTCGGTACGGAGTACCACTACTCCAGACTCTATGCGGCGGACTTTAGCCATGAATACCGTAAAGCCTGAATCCATAGCTCTTTTTTGCCTGACGCCCGGCGGCGTGCTGCTGGCTAAACGGCTGGCGGCGATGCTGCCGGTCACCTGCTTTACCAGCGAGAAGCTGCTGGAGGAGGGATTTACCGCCTTTGACGGCGGGTTTGCCGCCAGCGCGCGCGACGCTTTCGCCAACTATTCCGCGCTGATTTTTATCGCCGCGACCGGCATCGCGGTGCGCGTGCTGGCGCCGCTGGTTAACGACAAGTTTAGCGATCCGGCGGTGGTGGTGATTGACGAGCGCGGCCAGCACGTGATCAGCCTGCTTTCCGGCCATGCCGGCGGCGCCAACGCCTTGAGCCGCTATCTGGCCGGCATGCTGGGCGCCGATCCGGTGATTACGACGGCCACCGACGTCAACGAAATGGCGGCGCTGGATACGCTGGCATTCCAGCTTAACGCCCGGATGAGCGACTTTCGCACGGCGGTAAAAATCGTCAACCAGCTGCTGGTGAGCCATAAGCGCGTCGGGCTGTGGTGGGACGAGGAGCTGGCTGAGGACGTTCGCCACTGCGATCGCCGGGGGTTTATCACCGTCAGCGACCTGCAGCGGCTTCCCGCACTCGATGCGCTGGTGTGCGTCAGCCTGCGCAACGACCTTCCCGAGCTCCCGGTTATGCACTGGAAGCTGGTGCCGCAGCGGGTTGTGGCCGGAATCGGCTGTCGCCGCGATACGCCTTTCCCGCTGCTGGCAGCGCTGCTGGCCCGGCAGCTGGCGGCACAAAAGCTCGACCCGCTGGCGCTAAAAGCCATCGGCAGCGTCACGCTTAAAAAAGATGAGCAGGGGCTGATTCAGCTTGCCTCCTGCTGCCGCGTGCCGTTTGAAACCTTTAGCGCCGACGCCCTGCGCGAACATGAACACCGCTTTCCGGTGTCGACGTTTGTCCGCCAGACCGTCGGTACAGGAAGCGTCTCCGGTCCGGCAGCGTGGCTGCTGAGTCATGGACAGCTGTTAGGCGAGACCCTGCGCGAACAGGGCGTCACTATTACTTTGGGAGTTTCACACTGATGTTAACCGTTATTGGGATTGGCCCCGGCTCGCAGGCAATGATGACTATGGAGGCCGTTGAAGCGCTCCAGGAGGCGGAAATTATTGTCGGTTATAAAACCTATACCCATCTGGTGAAGGCCTTTACCGGCGAAAAGCAGGTGATAAAAACCGGGATGTGCAAAGAGATTGAACGCTGCCAGACCGCGATTGAGCTGGCGCAGGCCGGGCACAAGGTCGCGTTGATCAGCAGCGGCGATGCGGGAATTTATGGCATGGCGGGGCTGGTGCTGGAGCTGGTCAGCAAGCAGAAGCTGGACGTCGAGGTTCGTCTGGTTCCGGGGATGACGGCCAGCATCGCCGCGGCCTCCCTGCTCGGCGCGCCGCTGATGCACGACTTTTGTCATATCAGCCTCAGCGACCTACTCACGCCGTGGCCGGTTATCGAAAAACGCATTATTGCTGCCGGCGAGGCTGACTTTGTTATCTGCTTCTATAACCCGCGTAGCCGGGGCCGTGAAGGCCATCTGGCGCGCGCCTTCGAGCTGCTCTCTGCCAGTAAAAGCGCGAATACGCCGGTGGGCGTCGTGAAATCGGCCGGGCGTAAAAAGCAGGAGAAATGGCTGACGACCCTCGGTGAGATGGATTTTGCACCGGTAGATATGACCAGCCTGGTGATCGTCGGCAACAAAGCCACCTATGAGCAGGATGGCCTGATGATCACCCCGCGAGGCTACACGCTGTGAATGGGGGCGAGGTGCTGGTGATAGGCGGAACCAGCGACGCCCGGGCGCTATGCCAGCAGCTGGATGCGGCGCAGGTCAGCTATACCCTGTCGGTTGCCACGCCCGTCGGCAGGGCGCTGGCCGGTGATATCAAAGGCCGGATACGCTGCGGCCGCCTGGAGCTGAGAGAGATGATCGCCTGGCTGCAGGAAAACCGTACCCGCTGGGCGATCGACGCCTCGCATCCCTACGCCGAGGCGGTGAGCCGCAATATTGTGCGCGCCTGCGCAGCGACAGGCGTGCTGCTGAGCCGCTATCAGCGTCCCGAACAGCTCAGCGAATTGACGCATCCGCAGCTTTATCCCGTGCAAAGTATTGCGCAGGCCTGCGCTGTCGCACGGCGCTTTGGCGAGCGCGTGCTGTTGACTACCGGCAGTAAGGAGCTGGCGCTCTGGCGGGAGGGATTAGCCGGGAAAACGCTGCTGGCGCGCGTGCTGCCCGTTGCTGAGGTGATGACGCAATGCGCCGAACTCGGCTTTGGCGTCGGCGAAATCTTCGCGCTTTGCGGGCCGTTTAGCGCCGAATTTAACGCCGCCTTTTATCGTCAGTGCCGGGCCGATGTGGTGATCACGAAAGCCTCCGGCGCCGAAGGAGGCTATCGGGAAAAAGTTCAACCCTGTCTGGATGCAGGTATTCCCTGCATCGTAATTACCCGTCCGGCGCCGCTGGTGACCGGTGACGAATTACTGGAAAGTCAGGCCGCATTTGCCGGGCGCTTAGCGCGCTGGCTAGCTGCTGCTTAAGGAGTCAGAAATGAAAAAAGCGCTTCTGGTGGTCAGTTTTGGCACCAGCTATCACGATACCTGCGAAAAAAATATTGTCGCCTGCGAGCGGGATCTGGCGGCCAGCTGCCCCGACCGCACTCCGTTTCGTGCTTTCACCTCAGGGATGATTATCCGCAAGCTCAGGCAGCGCGACGCGATCGAGATTGATACGCCGCTGCAGGCGCTACAGAGGCTGGCCGAGCAGGGCTATCAGGATGTGGCGGTTCAGTCGCTGCACATTATCAACGGCGATGAATACGAAAAAGTTGTTCGCGAGGTACAGAGCATGCGCCCGCTGTTTGCCCGCCTGACGCTGGGGACGCCGCTGTTGAGTAGCCACCGCGATTATGCGCAGCTGATGCCGGCGCTGCTCCAGCAGATGCCGAAGCTGGCGGCGAGTGAAAAGGTGGTGTTTATGGGCCACGGCGCCAGCCATCACGCCTTCGCCGCCTACGCCTGTCTCGACCATATGATGACGGCGCAGCGCTTTCCGGCCCGGGTTGGCGCGGTGGAGAGCTATCCGGAAGTCGATGTCCTTATTGAAAGCCTGCGCCAGGAGGGGGTCACCGCCGTGCATCTGATGCCCCTGATGCTGGTGGCTGGCGATCATGCCATCAACGACATGGCTTCTGACGAAGAGGACTCGTGGAAAACGCGGTTCAATGCCGCCGGTATTCCGGCCACGCCGTGGCTTAGCGGGTTGGGAGAAAACCCGGCGGTGCGCGCGATGTTCGTCGCCCACCTGCAGCAGGCGCTGAATCTGGCGATGGAGGAGGCGGCATGAGCGGCAAACTGTACGCCTTGAGCACCGGGCCGGGAGCTGCCGATCTGATCACCGTTCGCGCGTCGCGCATTCTCGGCAAGCTGGATATCCTCTACGCCCCGGCCGGGCGCAAAGGCGGCGACAGCCTTGCGCTGTCGATCGTCCGGGAATACCTCGGCGAACAAACCGAAGTGCGCTGCTGCCATTTCCCCATGAGCGCCGACAGCGCTGAGAAAGAGTGCGTCTGGAACGACGTAGCCGCCGCCCTGGTTCAGGAAGTCGAGGCGGGCAAGCAGGGCGGGGTTATTTCCCTTTGCGGCGCCATGCTGTTTAGCACCTGGGTCTTCCTGCTCCAGCGAATCGGCAGTCGGGAATGGCTGGAAATTGTTCCCGGCGTAACCTCATTTGCCGCCATCGCCGCCCGTTCGCAAACGCCGCTGGCTATGGAGCAGCAGTCGCTGGCCGTTGTCTCCTGCACCGCGCCGGAAGCGGAGATTGAGCGGGCGCTACGGCAGCACGATAGCCTGGTATTGATGAAGGTATACGGCCGCTTTGCGCAAATCAAAGCGCTGCTGATCGGGACCGGCCTGCTGGATTCGGCGCTGATGATGTCCGAGGCCACGCTGCCGGGCGAACGGTGCTGGCGCCGCCTGAGCGACGTGAGCGACGACCAGCCGCTGCCTTATTTCTCGACCATTTTGGTCAACAAACAGTGGGAGTATGCGGAATGAAACTTGAACAACAGCTAAAACAGCTGTCTTTCAGCGGACTGGCTGCGGCGCTATTGCTGATGATTGTCCCTGAGAAGGCGTTCGCGATGCACATTATGGAGGGTTTCCTGCCGCCGATGTGGGCGCTGGCGTGGTGGCTGCTGTTTTTACCCTGCCTGTGGTACGGGCTGGTGCGCCTGCGCCGTATCGTTCAGCAGGACCATAATCAGAAGGTGCTGCTGGCCCTGTGCGGCGCGTTTATTTTCGTTCTGTCAGCGCTAAAAATTCCGTCGGTGACCGGCAGCTGCTCGCATCCGACCGGCGTTGGCCTGGCGGTGATTCTCTTTGGGCCGGGCGTGGTGGCGATCCTTGGGGCTATCGTCCTGCTGTTCCAGGCGCTGCTGCTGGCGCACGGCGGGCTGACGACGCTGGGCGCTAACGGTATGTCGATGGCGGTGATTGGGCCGGTCGTCGGCTACCTGGTGTGGAAGCTGGCCTGCCGCGCCGGGTTCCGTCGCGACGTCTGCGTCTTTCTTTGCGCCATGCTGGCGGATCTGGTGACCTATTTTGTCACCTCGGTCCAGCTGGGGGTGGCGTTCCCGGACCCCGCCACGGGCGCGACCGGCTCGATCGTCAAGTTCATGGGGATCTTCTGCCTGACGCAGATCCCGATCGCCATCGCCGAAGGGCTGTTAACTGTGATGATCTACGACCAGTTGACCAAACGTCAGCTGATTACCGCACAAGGACATTAAAATGAAAAAGATGCTGATACTGTTGGCGATGGTGGTTGCGCTGGTGATCCTGCCGTTCTTTATCGATCATGGCGGCGAGTTCGGCGGCTCGGACGGCGAGGCCGAGAGCCAGATTCAGGTTGTCGCTCCGCACTATGAGCCCTGGTTCCAGCCGCTGTATGAGCCGGCAAGCGGTGAAATTGAAAGCCTGCTGTTTACGCTGCAGGGGTCGCTGGGCGCGGCGGTCATTTTCTACATTTTAGGCTATAGCAAAGGCAGACAGCGCCGTGATGACCGGGTTTGACAGGTTAAGCTATCAAAGCCGCTGGTTCCACGTTGCGCCTGAACGTAAGTTCTTGTTTTGGCTTCTTATGATGGTGCTGGCCTTTACCCTGCCTCCGCTGGGACAGGGTATTGAACTGCTGCTTATCGCCGGGCTGACCTGCCGGCTGCTGCGGGTCACCTTCTGGCGCTGGTGCCGCTGGATTGCCCTGCCGTTTGGCTTTTTAGCCGTAGGGGTCGTGACGATTTTGTTCAGCGTAAGCCGCGATCCGCAGACCCTGCTGGTGAGCCTGCCGCTGGGAGACTACTGGCTGGGGATCGCCGCCTCCGGGCTGAACACCGCCAATGAAACCTTCTGGCGCAGCCTCGCCGCGCTGGCGTCAACGCTGTGGCTGGTGCTGAACCTACCGTTTCCCCAGCTGATTGTGCTGCTTAAGCGGGCGCGGGTACCGCGGCTGCTGACCGAGCAAATCCTGCTGACCTGGCGCTTTATTTTTATTTTGTTTGATGAGGCGCTGGCCATTCATCGCGCGCAGACGCTGCGCTTTGGCTACCGTAGCCTGCCGCAGGGCTATCGCTCGCTGGCAATGCTGGTCGGGTTGCTGTTTACCCGCGTGCTCATTCGCTATCAGCAAATGAGCGCCACGCTGGATATAAAATTGTATCAGGGTGATTTTCACCTCTAAGGAAAAGCATGCTTGCCACGACAGATCTCTGGTTCCGTTATCAGGATGAACAGGTACTCAAGGGGCTGACGCTGGATTTTTCCCAACATTCCGTGACCGGCCTGGTGGGCGCGAACGGCTGCGGAAAATCGACGTTGTTTATGAACCTGAGCGGCCTGCTGCGGCCGCAAAAAGGGGCGGTGTTGTGGCAAGGAAAGCCGCTGGAGTATAGCAAGCGGGCGTTGCTGGCGCTGCGCCAGCAGGTCGCCACCGTTTTTCAGGATCCGGAACAGCAAATTTTCTATACCGATATCGATAGCGACATCGCCTTTAGCCTGCGTAATTTAGGCGTGGCGGAAGCCGAGATTGCCCGGCGCGTGGACGATGCGCTCACGCTGGTCGATGCCCGGCATTTTCGCCATCAGCCGATTCAGTGCCTGAGCCACGGGCAGAAAAAGCGGGTGGCGATTGCCGGAGCCCTGGTGCTGCAGGCGCGCTATCTTCTGCTGGATGAGCCTACGGCGGGCCTCGATCCCGCCGGGCGGACGCAGATGATCGCCATCATTAAGCGGATCGTCGCCCAGGGAAACCATGTGGTGATCTCCAGCCACGATATCGATCTGATTTATGAAGTGAGCGATGTCGTGTATGTTCTGCGCCGCGGGGAAGTGCTGGCGTACGATGAGCCGGGGGCCGTTTTTTCCCGTACGGAGCTGATTGCCGAGGCCGGGTTAACCCAGCCGTGGCTGGTGAAGCTGCATGCCCGGCTAGGGCTGCCGCTGTGTAAAACAGAAGATGAGTTTTTCATACGAATGCGACAGAACGCGATAAAGGAGGCCTTATGACGCAGGCAATCATGTTGCAAGGTACGGCATCCGACGTGGGTAAAAGCGTGCTGGTGGCGGGGCTGTGCAGAATTTTTTATCAGGATGGCCTGCGTACCGCGCCGTTTAAATCGCAGAATATGGCGCTGAACTCCGGCATCACGCCGGACGGCAAAGAGATGGGGCGGGCGCAGATATTTCAGGCCGAAGCGGCGGGTATTGTCCCGGATGTGCGCATGAACCCAATACTCCTGAAGCCCACCAGCGACCGTAAAGCGCAGGTGGTGCTGATGGGGCAGGTCGCGACGGATATGGACGCGGTGAGCTACCACGAATATAAGCCGCGCCTGCGCGAGCAGATCCTGGCGGTCTATCGCAGCCTGGCGCAGGAGTATGACGTGCTGGTGCTGGAGGGCGCCGGCAGCCCGGCGGAGATCAACCTGCGCGATCGCGATATCGTCAATATGGGCATGGCGGAGATGGCGCAGTGTCCGGTGATCCTCGTCGCCGACATCGACAGAGGCGGCGTGTTCGCCGCAATCTACGGAACGCTGGCGCTGCTTGAGGAGCAGGAGCGCGCCAGGGTGAAAGGGGTGATCATCAATAAATTCCGCGGCGATGCGGCGCTGCTGTACTCGGGAATCGAACAGATTGAAGCTTTGACCGGCGTTCCCGTGCTGGGGGTGATGCCGTGGCTGGAGGTCGATCTGGAAGATGAAGATAGCGTGGCGTTGCAGAAAGGGAAATATCTGAGCACCGCGAAGCGGGAGATCGACATTGCGGTCGTTCAGCTGCCGCATACTTCCAACTTTACCGATTTCAACGCGCTGGCGGCGCAGCCGGACGTCCGCGTGCGCTACGTTCGTTATCCCCAGGATTTGACGGCGAGCGATCTGGTGATTCTGCCTGGCAGCAAAAATACGCTGGGCGATCTGCAGTGGCTGCGCGAAAGCGGGATGGAGCAGGGCGTGCTGCAGGCGCATCAGCAGGGGATACCGGTGCTGGGGATCTGCGGCGGCTACCAGATGCTTGGCGAGACCATCATCGATGAAGTGGAGTCCGGCCTGGGAAGGTTGCCCGGCCTGGGTCTGCTCAATACCGTGACGCAGTTTGCCCGCCATAAAACCACGACGCTGGTTGAGGCGACGATGGCGGCCGCGCTCCCTGGCTGGCTGGCGGGCGCTTCCGCTCTACGCGTGCGCGGCTATGAAATTCATATGGGTGAAACGACCCGGCAAGGCGATTGCCAGCCTCTGGTGCAGCTGGAAAAAGAGGGGCGGCCGGTGGCGGACGGGGCGACGACGGACGACGGGCTGGCGTTTGGTACCTACCTGCACGGCCTGTTCGACAGCGATGATTTCACCCGCGCGCTGGTCAACGGCCTGCGTCAACGTAAAGGCCTGGAGGCGCTGGATACCACGCTCCACTACGCGCGGTATAAATCACAGCAGTTCGATATTCTGGCCGACGCAATGCGCCAACATATTGATATTGAAAAAATTTACCACATTATGCAGCAGCATCAGGAGCCATCATGCTGATTCTGGTCACCGGCGGCGCGCGCAGCGGCAAAAGCCGTCACGCCGAAGCGCTGATCGCCGGCTCACCGCAGGTTTTATATATCGCCACCTCGCAGATTTTTGATGAGGAGATGGCCGCGAGGATCCAGCACCATCGCGACGGCAGGCCGGCGCACTGGCGCACAGCCGAGCGCTGGCAGCAGCTTGATGAGCTGATTACGCCGCACAACGATCCTGCGGAAGCTATTTTGCTGGAGTGTATCACCACGATGGTGACCAACCTGCTGTTTGCGATCGGCGGCGATGCCGACCCCGACGGCTGGGACTACGCGGCGATGGAGCGGACGATCGACGACGAGATCCGCGCGCTGATTGCGGCCTGTCAACGCTGCCCGGCGACGGTAGTGCTGGTCACCAATGAAGTCGGGATGGGGATCGTGCCGGAAAATCGTCTCGCGCGCCATTTTCGCGATATTGCCGGACGAGTTAACCAGCGTCTTGCGGCCGCGGCGGATGAGGTCTGGCTGGTGGTATCAGGTATTGGAGTCAAAATTAAATGATCAAATTATTCTGCGCAACGCTCTCTTTTATTAGCCGCCTGCCGGTGCCCGCGCGCTGGTCGCAGGGGCTGGATATTGAGCAGTACGTCCGCGGGATTGTCACTTTTCCGCTGGTCGGCGCGCTGCTGGGGCTGCTGAGCGGCGCGGTATTTATTGCGCTTCAGGCCTGGTGCGGGATCCCGCTGGCGGCGCTGTTTGCCGTGCTGGCGCTGGCGCTGCTGACCGGCGGCTTCCACCTCGACGGGCTGGCCGATACCTGCGATGGGGTGTTTTCCGCCCGACGCCGCGAACGCATGCTGGAAATTATGCGCGACAGCCGGCTAGGGACTCACGGCGGGCTGGCGCTGATTTTTGTGCTGCTGGCGAAGGTGCTGGTGGTCAGCGAACTGGCATTGCGCGGAACGCCGATGCTGGCGGCGCTGGCGGCAGCCTGCGCGGTAGGGCGGGGGACCAGCGTGCTGCTGATGTACCGCCATCGCTATGCCCGGGAAGAGGGGCTGGGCAACCTGTTCATCGGTAAGGTGAGCGGGCGACAAACCTGCGTAACCCTGGGTTTAGCGGTCATTCTGGCCGCCGTGCTGTTGCCGGGCATGCGCGGAGTGGCGGCGCTGGCGGCTACCGCGGCGGCGATTTTCATTCTCGGTCAGCTCTTAAAGCGAACCCTCGGTGGGCAAACCGGCGATACGCTGGGAGCGGCGATTGAACTTGGCGAACTGATCTTCCTGCTGGCTCTGCTGTGAGCCGGCCACTACCACGAGAACTCTTATGCAGAATTTATCTTCAATACTGCGCGCCATTCCCCCTGTGGATGAGGCGGCGATGGCGGGTGCCCGGCGGCATATTGATGGCCTGCTGAAGCCGCCCGGCAGTCTTGGCCGCCTGGAAGCGCTGGCGGTACAGCTGGCGGGGATGCCGGGGCTTAACGGCGTACCGCACGTCGACAAGAAAGCGATACTGGTCATGTGCGCCGATCACGGCGTCTGGGACGAAGGCGTCGCCATCTCGCCGAAGGCGGTCACCGCCATTCAGGCGGAAAATATGACGCGCGGGACTACCGGCGTCTGCGTGCTGGCGGCGCAGGCGGGCGCGAAAGTTCACGTGATTGACGTGGGCATTGACGCCGAACCGGTTCCCGGCGTGGTGAATATGCGGGTTGCGCGCGGCTGCGGTAATATCGCCAGCGGCCCGGCGATGAGCCGTACCCAGGCCGCAGAGCTGCTGCTGGAGGTGATTCGCTATACCCGCAAGCTGGCGGAAAGCGGCGTGACGCTGTTTGGCGTCGGAGAGCTGGGAATGGCTAACACGACCCCCGCGGCGGCGATCGTTAGCGTGCTGAGCGGCAGCGATGCCGAAGAGGTGGTGGGGATTGGGGCCAACCTGCCGCTGGCAAAGGTGGGCAATAAGGTGGCGGTGGTGCGGCGGGCGATTGCCGTCAACCGGCCTGATCCGCACGACGGAATCGACGTGCTGGCAAAAATTGGCGGTTTCGATCTGGTGGGAATGGCCGGCGTGATGCTCGGGGCGGCATCCTGCGGATTGCCGGTGCTGCTGGACGGCTTTCTCTCATACTCCGCGGCGCTGGCGGCGTGCCGGTTAGCGCCGGAAATTAAGCCGTACCTGATCCCGTCGCACTATTCGGCGGAGAAGGGCGCGCGGATTGCGCTGGCGCATCTGGAGATGGAGCCGTATCTGAATATGGGGATGCGTTTAGGTGAAGGCAGCGGCGCGGCGCTGGCGATGCCGATTGTTGAGGCCGCCTGCGCCATGTATCGCGACATGGGCCAGCTGGCTGCCAGCAATATCGTCCTGCCGCAGCATTAGGCGCGTGCGCAAGGAAGCGCAGAAACAAAAAAACACCCGGAAGGGTGTTTATTGTGTTGGTTGCGGGGGCCGGATTTGAACCGACGACCTTCGGGTTATGAGCCCGACGAGCTACCAGGCTGCTCCACCCCGCGTCCGTCTTTACTCTTCATCGAGTAAACTTTGCATCAGATTTTAATTGGTTGCGGGGGCCGGATTTGAACCGACGACCTTCGGGTTATGAGCCCGACGAGCTACCAGGCTGCTCCACCCCGCGTCCGCCGTTGCTCTTCAGTCGATTAATGCTTTTTTCTGTAAGTTTAATTCTGTTAGATCGACGGGTTTGTAATGAAGAATGTAGAAGGAACAGTATTAAGAGCTGG
>OLIJ01000041.1_pt1 | contig 138514 bp, 131 predicted proteins | sample 1609731 | NCBI WGS metagenome assembly OLIJ01 (sample SAMEA4350159, study PRJEB24818) | metagenome | biome: human; feature: gut; material: faeces | place: Denmark | collected 2013-09
GGGGTAAGTGCCTGGTGTGTGCAGCAATGAAAAAGTTGTTGCAGTTAGCTTATGGCGTATTGAAGTCGGGTAAACCATTTGCGGCTGAAATACCGCTTGCCAGATAGCTGGCAAGACGGTATCTAGGCGCGGTAACCCCTTCACTCACTGAGTTATCAATAACTTTATTATTAACCTCACGGAGCCTCATCTGGCTCCGTTTTCCCTGTATCAAGCCTAAGTTGCTTAAACGATCACTCGGGCTTCAACTTAACCAGTGTCGGCTGACTGAATTGTTGCTTCAGCTCTTGCTTGGTTTTCATCACTATCTGGCCATCGGTGCCGATGCTCATATGTTGCGCATCCTTGTTGTGACGGGCCTGCCACAACATCACCATTTGCAGGCTGTTCTCTTTCTGTTCTGGCGTCAATGCCACACCATCCGGCCATTTACCTAACTCTACAGCCAGCATCAAACGTTGGTAGATTTCGGGCGTCATCACTGAAATCAGGTCTTCAAGCTCCATCAGAGCATCCTCAGTAAACGAATAATAAGCTGAATCGATTTTTCATTGACAAAATGGTCACAACAACCGGTATCTATCCGGGGATTTGTTCGCCATTTTGGTCATCAACAAAATTGAGTGAAGCCGAGTTCACGCAATAACGCTCCCCTGTTGGTTGCGGGCCATCAGGGAAGACATGCCCCAAATGCGCATCACAATGACCACAGCGAATTTCGACACGATGCATATTATGAGAATAATCATCAATATAGCGAATAGATTCAGCATCTAAAGGCTGATAGAAACTCGGCCAGCCACAGCCAGAATCAAACTTCGACTCTGAGATAAAAAGTGGCTGGTGGCAGCACAAGCATTGGTATATCCCTTCGCGCTTGTTGTGCAGTAATTTGCCGCTAAAAGGCGCTTCCGTCCCCCGCTGTTGGGTGACATGCCGCTGAATATCGGTCAGTTTCTCAATATTTTCTGTAGGGTTCAGTTCTTTAGCCATTTGTGCGGTTCTCTGGCAGGGAATAAAGTCAACGAAAACAACGTCTAATAATAACAAAAAATTAACAACAAAGCAGTTAAAATTGTCCTAAACTGTATGCCATCGAAGCGGCAACAGTGTAAATGTGATAAAAATCGCAAATATTACTGATTCTCACTTTAAACTGAATAATTCGCCCCAATATAAAAATGAGGCTAATCGTATCTGGAAACGCGTGATTAATGTTCGATCTACCCTGTCTGGTTTGATTTGTAGCAATAATTGACACGATTCCGCTTGACGCTCGGTAAGGTTTTTGTAATTTTACAACCAACCTTTTATTCACTAACAAATAGCTGGTGGAATATATGACTATCAAAGTAGGTATCAACGGTTTCGGCCGTATCGGTCGCATTGTTTTCCGTGCTGCTCAGGAACGTTCTGACATCGAAATCGTTGCAATCAACGATCTGTTGGACGCTGACTACATGGCATACATGCTGAAATACGACTCTACCCACGGTCGTTTCGACGGTACTGTAGAAGTAAAAGACGGCCACCTGGTTGTTAACGGTAAAACCATCCGTGTTACCGCAGAGAGAGATCCGGCTAACCTGAAGTGGAACGAAGTTAACGTTGACGTTGTTGCTGAAGCAACTGGCCTGTTCCTGACCGACGAAACGGCACGTAAGCACATTGCTGCTGGCGCGAAGAAAGTGGTTCTGACTGGTCCGTCTAAAGACGACACCCCTATGTTCGTTATGGGCGTTAACCATAAAGAATACGCAGGTCAGGAAATCGTTTCTAACGCTTCTTGTACTACTAACTGCCTGGCTCCACTGGCTAAAGTTATCAACGACAAGTTCGGTATCGTTGAAGCGCTGATGACCACTGTGCATGCAACTACCGCTACTCAGAAAACTGTTGATGGCCCGTCTCACAAAGACTGGCGCGGCGGCCGCGGCGCATCCCAGAACATCATCCCTTCTTCTACCGGTGCGGCTAAAGCAGTAGGTAAAGTTATCCCAGCCCTGAACGGCAAACTGACTGGTATGGCGTTCCGCGTTCCTACTCCTAACGTTTCAGTTGTTGACCTGACTGCACGTCTGGAAAAACCAGCTTCTTACAAAGAAATCTGTGCTGCCATCAAAGCGGCTTCAGAAGGCGAGCTGAAAGGCGTTCTGGGTTACACCGAAGACGACGTTGTTTCTACCGATTTCAACGGCGAAAAACTGACTTCAGTATTCGATGCTAAAGCCGGTATCGCGCTGAATGACAACTTTGTGAAACTGGTTTCTTGGTACGATAACGAAACTGGCTACTCAAACAAAGTTCTGGACTTGATCTCTCACATCTCCAAATAATGGATTGATGTAGATTTCTGCCAAAAGCCACCTCCGGGTGGCTTTTTTATTGCTGATACATTGTGCTTCTTCCCTCACCCCATTGCCTCACTGCAAATAAAATTGCGCAATATCAATGATTCACTACTCGGTTAGCGCCGATTTGCTGCAAGATATAAAGCCTGTGATATTATCGAAAGTCTGAAGTTCAATGGATCTCTAGCCCCTTTGCTCATAAGGTCAAACGAATGAACGAGAAAGTCTTCACCCTACCTGTTGTTGAACAAATTTCACCTTATATCAGCCAGCGCCAGTTGGATGAACTGCCAATCGTAGTGGTTTCCCATCCGAAGGTGCGTGCCGCCGTCAGCTTGCAAGGTGCTCATTTATTGACTTTCCAACCGAGTGGTGAGCAACCGATTATTTGGTTGAGTAATAACACGCCATTTAAAGACGGTGTCGCTATTCGTGGCGGTGTACCGATCTGTTGGCCTTGGTTTGGCCCATCAGCGCAACCTTCTCATGGTTTTGCTCGTTTACTGCCATGGAAGCTCAGCGCCCATGATGAAAATGAGAATGGGGTTATCCTGACCTTCACTCTGGAAGACAGCGATGCATCTCGTCAATTCTGGCCACACCCGTTCACTTTGATTGCCCGCTTCAAGCTGGGCGAAGAATGTGAAATGGAATTAGAATCACACGGTGATTACGAGGCAGTTGCTGCCTTGCACACTTATTTCCAGATTGGCGATATCAGCCAGATTAAGATCAGTGGCCTGGGCGAAAAGTACCTTGATAAAGTGCTGAAAATTGCTGATGCAACGCAACAAGGTGATTTGGTCTTTAACGGTCAGACCGACCGCATCTATACCCACCCTGAAGCCTACAGCCTGATAAAAGATGCCGCGCTGAAACGTACCATTGAAGTGCATCATCATCATCAAAGTGATGTAGTTGCATGGAATCCAGGTGCTGAACTGTCCAGCAGCATGGTTGATATGCCAAATGATGGCTATAAAACAATGGTTTGTGTAGAAACTGCGCGGGTGAATAAACCGTTGGTCGCCAAACAAGATTCTCCTGCACGTCTGGCCATGACCATTCGTAGTCGCAAGAATGCCCAATAATAGCTGATATTGCAGACACAAAAATGGGGCACAAAGCCCCATTTTTTATTGTTCAGATAGGGTGCGTGATAAATTAACGGAAGGTATATGTGACCCCAGTCCACAGTACGCCGGTCCAGGATGCATCTACCATTGGGCTATTCTTCACTTCATTTGCCAGGTGAATATAACGACCAGTAAAGAAAGCATTCCAGTTTGGATTGATATTGTAGTTTGCCGTCAACTCCAGATACGGTGACCAGCTATCACTAGGGCTGTACTGGGCCAGTCCACTGCGAGCGGACTCCCCACGGCTCACACCATAGTAGTACTTATTCTGATCTTCACTGTTCCAGGCAACACCAACGCCCGGAGTCAGCGTCCAGCTATCAACACTGAAACGATAGAGATAAGCCAGATCGCCGACAAAGCCGCCGCTGTTATCCAGCACGTCGCCGGAGAACATTGCGCGTAAAGTCCCCCAATCCTCGATATGGGAATAAGACATCCCCGCCATCAAAGTGCTACGGCGTTTATCCAACTGCTTCATCTGCTGGTCGTCACTATCGCCCGGCGTAAAATGTAGAGGCAAATAATAGGCATCAATCGATAAACGATTGTTGTCATCTTTCCATAGGTAATAACCCGCAGCCAGTGTGCGGAAATAGAAATTATCACTTTCATAAGAAACGATAGGCACTGGGTAAACACGGTCATTCTTACCGCGATATGGGTCAGGGCTGACTAATGCTGAGGCCCCCAAAGACCATGTTCCTGCCATCGCAGTAGGCATACAAACTGCCGTAGCTACAGCCAACGCTGCCAGTGTTTTGACTTGCTTCGTTTTTATGTAATGTTTTTTCACGGAAAGATCCCTTTGGTAACAAAATCGTTAGTTAACTTAGTGTAAATCAATTGCTTGCCTGTGGCGAAATCTTTACACACCCAGGCGCAAAATTAGTCTTCCCTGCACAACTTATCGCCGATATGCCACAAATTGACAACCTAAAAATTTACGTAGATTTGATTACAATAAAATAACAAGATATTCAAATAGATAATCTCAATTAATCATATATAAAACACTGTTAATGAAATAAAAAATAGATTTAATTACCGAATGATGGTTATTTATTGTACTGGGGGTGGCAAATCTGTGGTTAATGTCAACTTGACCTTTATGAGAGACGCGACCATAACAATAAGGTAGTAGTTTCAAAATTTTAACCCAATAAAGCGCTACTATTATTTTATGTTCCCAACCATTCAAACAGGACGGGCATCGCTATGAACATATTTGATCACTACCGCCAACGCTATGAGGCTGCCAAGGACGAAGAGTTCACACTGCAGGAGTTCCTCACCATCTGCCAGCAGGATCGCAGTGCGTATGCCAATGCGGCTGAACGTCTGCTGATGGCTATTGGTGAGCCTGTAATGGTTGATACCGCGCTCGAATCTCGCATGTCTCGGCTGTTCTCCAACCGAGTTATCGCCCGCTACCCTGCTTTTGAAGAGTTCTATGGCATGGAAGAAGCCATAGAGCAGATCGTTTCTTACCTTAAACATGCGGCTCAAGGGTTAGAAGAGAAGAAACAGATCCTGTACTTGCTCGGCCCTGTGGGTGGGGGTAAATCATCACTGGCTGAACGTTTGAAAGCACTGATGCAACGGGTGCCTATCTATATTTTAAGTGCTAATGGTGAGCGCAGTCCGGTCAATGACCATCCATTGTGCTTATTCAACCCGCAGGAAGATGCGGCGATTTTAGCCAAAGAATACAATGTTCCTAGCCGTTATCTCGGCACAATCATGTCGCCGTGGGCGGCCAAACGCCTGCATGAATTTGGCGGTGATATCACCAAATTTAAAGTCATCAAAGTCTGGCCCTCTATTCTTGAGCAGGTCGCGATTGCGAAGACTGAGCCGGGTGATGAAAACAATCAGGATATTTCTGCTCTGGTGGGTAAGGTTGATATCCGTAAACTGGAGAACCATGCCCAAAACGACCCTGATGCTTATGGTTATTCCGGGGCATTGTGCCGCGCGAACCAGGGGATTATGGAATTCGTCGAGATGTTCAAAGCGCCGATTAAGGTGCTGCATCCCCTGCTGACAGCCACTCAAGAAGGGAACTATAACGGTACCGAGGGGATCTCTGCCCTGCCATTCAGCGGCATTATCCTCGCGCACTCTAACGAATCAGAGTGGGTGACATTCCGCAATAACAAGAACAATGAGGCCTTCCTTGACCGTGTTTATATCGTCAAAGTGCCCTATTGTTTGCGGGTATCAGAAGAGATCAAGATTTACGACAAGCTGTTGAATCACAGTGAATTAACTCATGCGCCTTGCGCTCCAGGGACGTTGGAAACACTGGCTCGCTTCTCCATTCTCTCAAGGATGAAAGAGCCGGAAAACTCGAGCATTTACTCCAAAATGCGAGTGTATGACGGTGAGAGCCTGAAAGATACTGACCCGAAAGCCAAGTCTTATCAGGAGTATCGCGACTATGCTGGGGTTGACGAAGGGATGAACGGTCTTTCTACCCGTTTTGCCTTCAAGATCCTGTCACGGGTATTTAACTTTGACCATGCAGAAGTAGCAGCTAACCCGGTGCACCTCTTCTATGTGCTGGAACAACAGATTGAACGCGAACAATTCCAGCAAGATGTCGCGGAAAAATACCTCGAGCATCTGAAAGGCTATTTGATCCCGAAATATGCCGAGTTTATCGGCAAAGAGATTCAGACTGCCTATCTGGAATCCTACTCTGAGTACGGTCAAAATATTTTCGACCGCTATGTTATTTACGCCGATTTCTGGATTCAGGATCAAGAGTACCGCGATCCCGATACCGGGCAACTGTTTGACCGTGAATCGCTGAATGCTGAACTGGAGAAAATTGAAAAACCTGCGGGTATCAGCAACCCGAAAGACTTCCGTAATGAAATCGTCAACTTTGTGTTGCGCGCCAGAGCCAATAACAATGGCCGCAATCCAAATTGGACCAGCTATGAGAAGTTACGCACGGTTATTGAGAAGAAAATGTTCTCTAACACTGAAGAGTTATTGCCGGTTATCTCCTTTAACGCCAAGACTTCAACGGATGAGCAGAAAAAGCATGATGACTTCGTCGATCGGATGATGGAGAAAGGTTATACCCGTAAGCAGGTTCGTTTACTGTGTGAATGGTACCTACGGGTCAGAAAATCATCATAACCTGTTGTCGAACCACCCTAATATTACAGGTACAGCTTTCGCGTTGTGGCTGTGTTGCCAGCCAGCACAGCCACAGTGTGGAAGATGCAGGGAATAGAGGCAGGGGGAGTTATGGGCTACTTTATTGACAGGCGACTTAACGGCAAGAATAAAAGCATGGTTAACCGCCAGCGCTTTTTGCGCCGCTATAAGTCGCAAATTAAACAATCGATTTCTGATGCCATCAATAAAAGGTCGGTAACTGATATTGAGAGTGGCGAATCGGTGTCGATTCCTATTGACGACATTAATGAGCCAATGTTCCATCAGGGCCGTGGCGGGTTACGCCATCGGGTACACCCCGGCAATGATCATTTTATTACTAATGACCGTATAGAGCGCCCGCAAGGTGGTGGTGGCGGCAGCGGTAGTGGTCAGGGGAATGCCGGTCAGGACGGTGAAGGCGAGGATGAATTTGTCTTTCAGATTTCCAAGGATGAATATCTCGATTTGTTGTTTGAAGACTTGGCGCTGCCTAACCTGAAGAAAAATCAGTATAAACAACTGACTGAATTTAAAACCCATCGCGCGGGTTATACCTCCAATGGGGTTCCTGCCAATATCAGTGTGGTGCGTTCACTGCAAAACTCACTGGCCCGCCGCACCGCCATGACGGCCAGTAAACGCCGCGAACTGCGCGAATTGGAGGAAACACTTAAAGCATTGGAGAACTCGGAACCGGCACAATTATTGGAAGAAGAGCGGGTACGTAAAGCCATTGCCGAGTTGAAACAAAAAATCGCCCGGGTGCCTTTTATTGATACCTTCGATTTACGCTATAAGAACTATGAACGACGCCCGGAACCATCAAGTCAGGCAGTGATGTTTTGCTTGATGGACGTGTCAGGTTCTATGGATCAAGCCACCAAAGATATGGCAAAACGGTTTTATATTCTGCTGTATCTGTTCCTGAGTCGGACTTATAAAAATGTGGATGTGGTGTATATCCGCCACCACACACAAGCTAAAGAAGTTGATGAACAAGAGTTTTTCTATTCGCAAGAAACCGGTGGAACCATTGTTTCCAGTGCACTGAAATTAATGGACGAAGTGGTGCAAGAGCGCTATGACCCGGCGCAATGGAATATCTATGCGGCGCAAGCCTCAGATGGCGATAACTGGGCTGATGATTCGCCTCTGTGTCATGAATTGTTGGCGAAAAAAATTCTTCCCGTGGTGCGTTACTACAGTTACATCGAGATAACCCGCCGTGCCCATCAAACGCTGTGGCGGGAATATGAAGACTTACAGGCAAAATATGAGAACTTTGCCATGCAGCATATTAGGGAACCCGAAGATATCTATCCGGTATTCCGTGAGTTGTTCCATAGGCAGACTGTTGATAATTAACTTCCAAACTAGCCGGTCATCTTTTTCTGCCACAGAAATAGCTTTCCGGCTTTTTAATGCGCTAAAATTTCCACTCCCTGCTTAATTCTCAGAGCTAACCCAATGAAATGGCATGATGGACTGCGACAACCGGGTGTATTGGCGGCATTAACTGCTGCGGTACTGTTTGGTGCGGGAACCCCGCTGGCAAAACAATTGCTGAATACGGTGAGTCCGTGGTTGCTGGCCGGTTTGCTGTATTTGGGATCGGGGGTAGGTTTGGCGCTATATCGGTTGATAACCCGCCCGGCTACCGTCAAGTTACCACGTAATGAGTTATGGTGGTTTATCGGCGCGATTACCGCCGGAGGGATCATTGCGCCAGTGCTACTGATGATAGGCCTTACCGGTATGCCCGCATCGGGAGCCTCACTGCTACTCAATGCCGAAGGGGTATTCACTGCCCTGCTCGCCTGGTTTGCTTTCAAAGAGAATTTTGACCGACGCATTGCCTTGGGCATGATGGTGATTGTAGCGGGTGCCGCTATTTTGAGCTGGCCGGGAGAAGCTCGCTTTGCCGGATTGTGGCCGACGCTGGCTATTCTGGGTGCCTGTTTTGCCTGGGGAATTGATAACAATCTGACCCGTAAAGTTTCGCTGACGGACGCCACCTGGATTGCTTCGGTCAAAGGATTGGTGGCGGGTGTGGTGAATCTCGCATTAGCATTTTCCCTCGGCGCAACCTTACCACCACTGACCAATCTGGCTGGTGCCCTGCTGGTGGGGTTCTTTGCCTATGGCGTGAGTCTGGCGCTGTTTGTTATCGGTTTGCGTCACCTGGGTACCGCCCGAACCGGCGCTTACTTCTCTATCGCGCCATTTTTAGGTGCGGCGCTGGCAGTGGCTATGGGTGATGCAGTAACAATCCCCCTGATCGTAGCCGGGTTATTGATGGCAATAGGGATTTGGTTGCATCTGACTGAACAGCATGAACATCAGCACCACCATGATGACTTACTGCACGAGCACCAACATCTCCATGACGAACACCACCAGCATTCACATGATTTCCCCGTCAATGCCGATATCCCCCATAAACATCCTCATCAGCACCAACCGATGGAGCACTCTCATCCCCATTTTCCTGACTCACACCATCGCCACAAACATTAGTCACAAACATTAATCACAAATATGAGTTACAAATATTAGCAGTATATAAATCACCACGTTAGCGCCTATTTCATCGAATAAACACCAGACAAGTATTGGTAAACAGCATAATTTGCCCAATTGACATCATTGGCTTGTTCTGTCTGACAAATCCCCTAATATGAGAACATTCTTATTCTGGTTGTGTTGCAGAGATGACTGTGCGCTCCTTACTCATTCTGATTTTATCTTTATCATTTATTCCCCTTTGCCAGGCGGTTTATAACCCCAAAGAATATAATATTTGGCATATTCAGGGTGGTGTTTTATACGGAGCTACCCAAACAGAAGATGAGGAACCGGTGCTTATCAGTATTGCCGGCCCCACCACTCACTGGGCCAATATTGGCACACCCATCAACAGTGACTAATAGCGTGGTATTTTATTGATCGTCAAGTTGGCTAAAACGTAGCGTCAAATAATCCAGCACACTGCGCACCGAAGGTAATAAACCACGCCGTGAAGGGAAAACAGCATGGATAATTTCATGGCGCAGTGACCACTCAGGTAGCAGACGAATTAAATCACCCGTGGCTAATTGCTCCGTCACCATCATTACAGGCAATTGCACCACCCCGACACCGCTTACCGCCGCGCTGCGTAATGTGGTCATATCAGCGGTCACCAGTCGCGGTTGATGATAGACCGCCGCATGCGCCCCTTCAGGCCCGTCTAAATTCCAGATAAATTCCTGTTGAGGCTGCCCCAGTCCCAGACTAGGCCAGCCAGTCAAATCAGCCGGTACTTTCACCTCCCCAAGCCGGGCAATCAATTCAGGGCTGGCGACCAGGCACTGACAGCGGTTGCCCAAAACCTTCAATACCAGATCACTGTCTTGCAATGGTGGTGGCCGAACCCGAATCGCAATATCTATGGCTTCAGCAACCGGGTCTACCTGCCGATTGGTCGATTCGAGATGCAACGTCACCAAAGGGCAACTGGCCATGAAATCTGCCAACATAGCACTGACCGTAGCCTGCAACAGTGCCACTGGGCAGGTGATACGCACTACACCGCGCGGTTCAGCTCGTGTTAACTCTATGGCTTCTTGTGCCGCTTTGGCTTCTTCCAGCATCGCTTTGCAGTGTTCGTAATAGGTGCGCCCGACATCCGTCACGGCAAAGCGCCGGGTTGAGCGCTGAATTAATCGCACCCCCAGCCGCTCTTCCAGTAAAGCCAACCGTCGACTCAGTTTTGATTTGGGCAAACCTAATACTCTGGCGGCAGCACTGAATCCGCCATGCTCTACCACCTCTGCGTAATAATAGAGATCGTTAAGGTCCTGCATACCCCGCCTCTCAGTTGCTTATCATTGTTCCAATAATAGAACACTGATAACTAATTTTGCTATCTACTACCGAAATTATCCTGAATATATACTTTATCCAACTTGTGGACAGGCGGATTGAATAGTCTGGCTGCTATACCTTATTAAGGTTGTTGTAAGGAGAATACGATGAAAAAAGTTCAAGGTATTTATCGTGCGCCGCGCCAACATTGGGTCGGTGATGGTTTCCCGGTTCGCTCACTGTTTTCATACCAGAGTCATGGCAAACAACTCAGCCCGTTCCTGTTGCTGGACTATGCCGGACCGATGGATTTCACCCCGACGCAGCATCGTCGTGGTGTCGGGCAACATCCACATCGTGGATTTGAAACAGTGACCATTGTGTACGACGGCGAAGTTGAACATCGTGACTCTACCGGTAAAGGTGGGATTATTGGCCCCGGTGATGTGCAGTGGATGACCGCTGGTGGCGGTATTCTGCATGAGGAATTCCATTCCGATGCCTTCGCGAAACGTGGCGGGGCTTTTGAAATGGTACAGTTGTGGGTCAATTTACCGGCAAAAGATAAAATGACCGCACCCGGTTATCAGGCGATTCGCAATGAAACCATTCCTCAGGTCGCATTACCTGAAGGTGCTGGCAGTCTGCGCGTGATTGCCGGTGATTATGCCGGGAAAAATGGTCCAGCCAATACATTCTCACCGCTGAATGTCTGGGATATCCGGCTAAATCAAGGGAAAAGCGCCGAGTTCTCCCTGCCAGATGGCTGGAACACGGCACTGATTGTATTGCGCGGTACCGTGCAAGTTAATGGTGATGCCATTGCCCGCGATGCAGAAATGGTGTTGTTGGACTCTGCCGGCAGCAATGTCACTATTGAGGCTAATAATGATGCAGTGTTGTTATTACTCAGTGGTGAGCCAATCGATGAGCCCATTATCGGTTACGGGCCATTTGTGATGAATACGCAGGAGCAAATAGCCGAGGCTATCGCTGATTTTAATAGTGGCCGCTTTGGTTCGATGGATAGTCATGCATAACCGCTGAACGACCCGCCATTACCTGGTATCGTTATTATCAGGTAATGGCATTCAGCTTGTTATCAAGCCCAAATATCAACCAGCCCGATACTCACCGCAAATCCCCTCTTTCCCTCCCCGGTTATCGACTAAACTTAACGTTATATTCTGTACAAAAAATAGCATCAACATAAATAAGACGGCGGTATTTTTTTACCTGTGGTGCTTTAATTCACATTTGAATATTTGTCATTAATCTTATTCTATTTATAAACAAATAGTGATATTCCAATAGCCACGGTGATAATTTCGCTCAAACAACAAGTAACAAGACTGCCAAGCGATTCTTTTTCCTAGGAATTAATCATGAAAGCAAAAAAAACAGTAGAATGGCAGAAAAAAGGGCAGTCTGAGTACAACGAAAATAATGCCTTATTAAGCGCATTAGATCATTCATTGGCGATTATTGAGTTTGATCTTTCCAGCCTCATTATTGAAGTTAATCAAAACTATCTTGATTATTTTGGCTATCAGCGTGATGAAGTGATTGGCCAACATCATTTGATGTTTTGCCATCCTGGTTATGCCAGCAGCGAAGAGTATCAAAAAATCAAAAAATGTCTGCTGGCCGGGCAATCGCTGGAAGGACGTTTTGAGCGTTTACATAAAGACGGTTCAACAGTTTGGCTAGCGGCCATTTATCAACCGGTACCCGGCCCTGACGGTTCGGTGACTCGTATGGTGAAAATCGCCAAAGACATTACCTTTTTAATCGAACAGCAAAAAGCAACCCAAGAGTGGGTGCAGCTTTTAACGCAATTAACCGACCGCAGCGACAGCGCAATGTTTATTGCCGCGAATACCGAGCACGGGCAACAAGCTGTTTATATTAATCAGGGGTTTACGAAACTGTTTGGCTATACCCCAGAACAGGCTCTGGGGCAAAATATGGTCGATCTACTGCAAAGTGCGCATCCTGAACAGCTCGCGCCAGTCAATGGCCACTCACCCGATACACGCCAACGGCTGCTGCCTAAAGAGCTTTTTTACAGCAAAGACCGGCAACCCCATTGGTGCTCAGCAGTGATGAACTCACTGATTAATGAGCAAGGCGAGCAGAGTTACAGCATTGGGGTGCTAACTGATATCACCCTGACAAAAATGTATGAAGTATTGCAATATAAAGTGTTGGAAGCCCTGGTCCGCGAGCGCCCGCTGGAAGAAGTGATGTCATTACTCTGTCATGAAGTTGAGCGGATTGCTCCTGAGGTGACCGCCAGTATTTTGCAAAGTATCGGCCAGAATCACCTTTCCCATCTTGCTGGCCCTAGTCTGCCACTGACTTATACGGCCATCCTCACCTCTGTGCCCATTGGCCCATTTTCCGGTTCCTGCGGGACAGCTGCATTTCGCAAAGAAGCGGTTGAAGTACAAGATATCGCCACTGACCCATTGTGGCAGGACTACCGACATCTGATATTACCGCATGGTTTATTGGCTTGCTGGTCAACGCCTATTCTCTCCAGCCAAGGGCAAGTACTTGGTACATTTGCTTTTTATTATAAACAGAAACGAAAACCCAGTGATTTTCATCGTCAGCTGGTCAAATTAATTGCCAATTTATGTTCTCTTGCTATGGAGCGAGAACTCTCACGCAAACAAATTCAACATTTGGCTTTTTATGATTCATTGACCGGGTTGCCCAATCGCACCCAGTTTTTGGTGTATGCCAAACAAGCCATTGCTCTGGCAGCTGAAATGAATCATCCGCTGGCGGTATTGGTGATTAATCTGGATCGGTTTAAACAAGTCAATGACTCACTTGGTCATGCCGCTGGCGATGAATTACTGGCGGCGATGGCCCAGCGCCTGCGCGACAGTTTGCCTAAAAATGACATCATTGGCCGCCTGTCTGGCGATGAATTCATCATTATTCTGACCTCCAGCACCCTGCAACAGACCACGGTAAGAGTAGAGAAAATGCTCAGTTTGTTGTCACAGCCCTGCCAAATTGCCAACATGAATATTATTCCGTCGGCCAGTGTAGGTATTAGTTTGTATCCTGAAAATGGTATGGAAATGGACACCCTGATGAACCATGCCGATATTGCGATGCATAAAGCGAAAAATATGGGGCGCGGACATTTCAATTTCTTTAGCGCAGAAATGAATAATCTCAATCAACAGCGCCAGGATATGGAAGATGCGCTACGTCATGCATTTCATATCGGCTCCCTGGAGTTATTTTATCAGCCACAAGTGATGTTGAAAGATGGCCATCTGTATGGTGTCGAAGCTCTGAGCCGTTGGAAGCACCCAATATTGGGGGATATTCCACCACAACGTTTTATTCCGCTGGCCGAAGAGAGTGGTCTTATCAATGAACTGGCCCTATGGGCGATTGAAACAGCATGTCGGCAATTGGCCGACTGGCGTTTGCGGGGCATTGATGTTCCCTCGGTGTCAGTGAATTTATCGCCAACCAATTTCCACAATCTGGGTTTACCGGACATGATTCTGCATATTTTGCACCATTATCATTTACCGCCGCAGGATCTGACGTTGGAAATTACCGAAGACATATTGATTGAAAATAATCCGGCCATATTCACGACAATCGAAAAAATTCATCGTCTGGGGGTTCGACTATCCATGGATGATTTTGGCACCGGTTATTCTAGCCTCAGTTACCTGCGCCGCCTGGATCTCGATGAAATCAAACTGGATAAAAGCTTTGTACATGACCTTGAATATGATGAAACCAGCCGAACCCTAAGTGAAGCAGTGATACGTATTGGCGAGAGTTTGCAATTGTCGGTGATTGTCGAAGGGGTAGAGAATGAAGCCCAGCGCACCTTATTGAGCCGGCAAGGTTACCTGATTGGTCAGGGATTTCTATTTTCCGAAGCGCTACCCGCTATCAAACTGGAAAAATGGTTAGAGCATCGTCTGACAAGTTAGACGGTGAATAATAAGAGATATATGATTGGTTGTAGTAATCTATTAGGGATTTCTAAACACTAACAAGTGACGTTGTCACTCGAGGTTAATGATAAAGTGCCCATATCGGTGAAAACAAGCAGATCGTAAAGACGCCGTAAAATCGTCCCTGATGGCTCGAGCCGCGCCGTCCCTGGCGCGGACGCTTTACTCTTCTACCTGTCTTCACCTTGCAAGATCGAGTCGTTGGGGTTTGTCATCAGTTTGAAGTGACATTGTCACTATCGCTGGGTTGGGTCATGCTCAACCTTTTCATTTGTCGGCAATTTCTTTATCCTTGCTGCCTTTGTAATCTGGATGTTGTTTTGTTGTTATGCAAAAATTCCTTTTTCTGCTGTTAAGCTTGATTCTACTCGGCCCTCTGGGCATCGACCTCTACTTACCGACCATTCCTGCTATTGCCAAGGGGCTGAACAGTAGCGAGTCATTGATCCAATCCACCATTGCGCTGTTTATTTTAGTTCTGGGGGTCGGGCAACTGATTGCTGGACCATTGGTTGACAAATATGGCCGCAAACCGATTGCCATCATCGGGATAATCCTTTACATGCTAGGTGCCGCCATGGCTGCTCTGGCTGTCAGCCCTTTCATGTTTGTCAGCTCTCGCCTGTTACAAGGTGTGGCCGTTTGCTGTACGGCAGTGGTGGCATTCAGTGGGGTGCGCGACCGCCTGAACGGCAATGAAGCTGCCCGTGCTTTTGGTTTTCTCAATGGCACATTAAATATCGTACCGGCATTAGCTCCATTATTAGGTGGTTTGTTGGCCGAAGCCTTTGGCTGGCGCGCACCATTCTGGTTCCTGGCTCTGTACGGATTGTTGGTATTAATCCTGGTTATCGTTTTCCTACCGGAGACTCGCCCGGCAGATACGCAACCGGTGAAGAGTTTACCGATTAAAAGCTATCTGCGTATTTTACGTGACGACCGTTTTCTGACTTTCGCGCTGGTGAATGCCGGCGCGATGGGAATGGCTTTAACTTATGTCTCTCTGGCGCCTAATGTTTTGATGGTGGGCGCTGGACTCAGCCCGCTGCAATTCTCGCTGGTGTTCGGTGCCAATGGTTTTTGGATCATGGCCGTCAGCTTTTTTGCGAATCGGATTATCCAAAAAGTGGGCCGCCCAGCCTGCCTGATGACGGGTAGCGTGCTGATGGCACTCGGCTGTTTCAGCCTGCTATATGGCCTGCGCTTAGCACCTGAAGTGCAGCATCACTGGCTGGTTTACATGTTACCCGTCGCCAGTGCCTGTGCCGGTTTAGCCTTTATGATGGGGCCAGCCACCAGCTATGCACTGGAGCCTTATGCCAATGAAGCGGGTGTTGCTTCAGCCTTGGTTGGGTTTGTACAGATGGCAGGAGGCGCGGGATTAGGTCTGTTGGCGATGGCCTTACCGATTGAACCTAAGTTATCTCTGGCTATTGTGATGTTGGCCGGTTGCTTACTGGCCTGGCAAGCGCGCCGTGCCAGCAAGCATGTGCGCGGTAAATTACAAAAGATAAACTAACCATTCGCTATGTGCGCTCGGTGGTGACCTGAACCCTGGCTGCCAGCGCACACATCAACTCATACCCCACCGTTCCTGCGGCTTGTGCCACATTATCAATGGGCACATTCTCACCCCATATTTCGACTTTGCTGCCCATCTGCGCTTGCGGACATGGCGAGAGATCCACGGTGAGCATATCCATCGAAATCGCCCCCACGGTGTGCGTCAATATACCATCCACCATGATAGGTGTTCCCGTCGGTGCGACACGCGGATAACCATCAGCATAACCACAAGCAACCACCCCTATGCGCTGCGCACCAGTAGCGCGATAACGGCTACCATAACCCACACTTTGACCGGCGGATAATGATTGCAGCGCGATAATCTCACTGTGCAAACTCATCACCGGGCGCAGACCAAGGCCAGCAATATCTGCAATATCACCACTGGGTGACGCGCCGTAGAGAATAATTCCCGGACGCACCCAGTCATAATGGGTGTCCGGGTTACGCAATATTGCCGCTGAATTGGCAAAGCAGCGAGCTGCCGGAATATGCCCACTGGCCTGCTGGATCTGAGCAAATTGCTCATCAGCGCCAATAGGATTATCTGCATTAGCAAAGTGGCTCATTAATGTGATTTCGCCGACATTGCTGAGGCTGTTGGCCCATTGCCACACAGCTTCCGCCTGACCAATTGGAAACCCTAAACGATTCATACCGCTATTAAACTTCAAGTAAATATTGAGTGGAGCCGTCAGGCGGGCAGCTTTGATAGCCTCAAGTTGCCAGTCACTGTGCACCGCCGTCGTCAGGCGATAATGATCCAGCAGCACCAAATCCTGCGCTTGAAAGAAACCCTCCAGCAATAAAATTGGCCCTTGCCAGCCCTGTTCTCGCAGCAGAATAGCTTCGTTTAAATCCAGTAAAGCAAATCCATCCGTTGCCGCCAGCCCTTGCCAGACACGCGCTAAACCATGACCGTAGGCATTGGCTTTCACCACCGACCAAATTTTTGCCCTTCCCACATGGCGGCGAACAACATTCAGATTATGGTGCAGCGCAGGTAAATTCAGCGTGGCAGATATCGGGCGAGGCATGCTTATTCCTTCCAGAACACTATTCAGTTGTTGTTAACAAAAGGGCTATCCACTAATCCCCTAAATAATTCGAGTTGCAGCCAACACACATGCAGCTTGAAGTATGGCGGGTATAGGTTAACGAATGGGATGAGCGTCATGTAACGGCGCAACATTCAGCGGCCGAAAGCCCGCGTTATAGCGCGAGACCGAGAGATCATCTGCCAGAATCGCAGGACGCCGACCAGACATAATATCGGCCAATAGTTGACCTGAACCACATGCCATGGTCCAGCCCAAGGTGCCATGACCGGTATTGAGGTAAAGATTTTTCAGCGAAGTTCGCCCAACAATAGGTGTACCATCCGGTGTCATCGGGCGCAGGCCAGTCCAAAATGTCGCCTGACTGATATTACCGCCATCGGGATACAAATCGCCGACGACCATTTCCAGTGTTTCCCGCCGCGCCTGTTCCAGTTGGGTGTTGAATCCCACGATTTCCGCCATGCCGCCCACCCGAATGCGATTGTCAAAACGGGTAATAGCTATCTTATAGGTTTCATCCAGCACGGTAGAATAGGGTGCGTCAGCAGGGTTGGTGATGGGGATTGTCAGGGAGTAACCTTTTAGCGGGTAAACCGGAATCGATACTAACCCCGCCAGCAGCGCAGTTGAATAAGCGCCAAAAGCCACGACATAAGCATCGGCTTTGATGATGTCATCGCCGCACAACACGCCAGCGATTTGATCCCCGTCCACCAGCAGTTTTTCCACTGAGCGATTGAAGATAAATTTCACGCCAGCCTGTTCGGCCATTGTTGCCAGCCGCTCGGTAAACAACTTACAGTCGCCAGTTTCATCATTAGGTAGACGTAAGCCGCCGGTGAGCTTATGTGCCACTTTTGCCAGAGCTGGTTCGACGGTGGCCAGTTGATCCGCAGTTAACAGCGAATACGGTACCCCTGCATCATCCAATACAGCAATATCTTTAGCTGCATTATCAAATTGCTGTTCGGTGCGGAATAATTGCAGCGTTCCCCCTTGCCGCCCTTCGTACTGAATACCGGTATCTTCGCGTAGATCTTTCAAGCAATCACGGCTGTACTCGGCCAACCGCACCATACGGCTTTTGTTAATCATATAGTGGGAAGTGTCGCAGTTTCTCAGCATTTGCCACATCCAGCGCAACTGCGAAGCACTGCCATCCAGATGAATCGCCAACGGCGCATGGCGTTGGAACATCCATTTAATGGCTTTTAGAGGAACACCGGGGGCAGCCCAAGGTGCCGCGTAGCCGGGAGATATCTGGCCCGCATTACCTGCACTGGTTTCCTGAGCTGGCCCATCCTGCCGGTCAATGACCGTGACATCATGTCCATCTTTCGCTAAGTACCAGGCACTGGCAACACCAACCACACCACTTCCTAAAATGACAACGCGCATATCACCCCCACACAAAATGCATCAAAAGCACAATATTCTGTTGACAGAAAATTAACTCAGCAGAAAAAACTATCCAACACATTAATGATAGATTGTGACTTAATTCACAATTAATTTACACCGCAATCACTTTCCAATTCAATAGCAGGCTTTAAATAGCGATAACATGCTATTTAAAGCGGGATATACAAAAAAATGACTGAAAATAGCGCTTATTATCCCTATTAACAGCATGAATAATTGCCATGTTGCTGATGTTGATTTTATTGGTTTTATATTCTGCAATAACCACAATTAGACAGAGCAATAATCTAATTAAATCTCTTTTGAGATAATAACTTCTGCCAGTAAAAACAGTCCCTATTCCCGCGATAGAGAGCCTCTATTTTGAAAGATGACGGATATTCATTGACATAAAGTATTGCCATGCCTCAATTTGTTCATATTGAGCTAGGATTATTGAAGTGACCAGTATTTTGCAGGGTTATAAAACCGTGAGGATGCGCTAATGACAACTTCAACATCGAAACACACCGCGCAAGATAAGCGCCTGACTGACGGCCCAGACTGGACATTTGAATTGTTACAGGTCTATCTGGATCAAATAGACCGGGTGGCAAAACATTACCGGCTCGATACCTACCCCCATCAGATTGAGGTTATTACCTCGGAACAAATGATGGATGCCTACTCAAGTATTGGTATGCCCATTAATTATACCCACTGGTCTTTCGGTAAAAAGTTTATCGAAACCGAGCAAAAGTATAAGCACGGCCAGCAAGGGTTAGCCTATGAGATTGTGATTAACTCCAATCCTTGTATTGCCTATTTAATGGAAGAAAATACCATTACTATGCAAGCCTTAGTGATGGCTCACGCCTGTTATGGTCATAATTCTTTCTTTAAAAATAATTATTTATTCCGCGCATGGACTGATGCCAGTTCCATCGTTGATTATTTATTATTTGCGCGCCATTACATCAGTGAATGCGAAGAACGCTATGGTGTGGAAGAGGTTGAACGACTGCTCGATTCTTGCCATGCATTGATGAATTATGGTGTTGACCGCTATAAACGCCCGCAAAAAATCTCGCTAGTTGAGGAGACTGCACGGCAAAAAAGTCGAGAGGAATACCTGCAAAGCCAGGTCAACTCTTTATGGAAGACCTTGCCACGTAAAGACAAAGAAGAAGTGCAAGCCCAGGCTCAGCGCTACCCAAGTGAGCCGCAAGAGAATCTGCTCTACTTTATGGAGAAGAATGCCCCGTTGCTGGAATCATGGCAGCGGGAAGTACTGCGGATTGTGCGCAAAGTGAGCCAGTATTTCTATCCGCAGAAACAGACCCAGGTGATGAACGAAGGTTGGGCAACTTTCTGGCATTACACCATTCTTAATCATTTATACGATGAAGGCCGGGTCAGTGATCGGTTTATGATGGAGTTCCTGCACAGCCACACCAATGTGGTGTATCAACCGCCGTATAACAGCCCTTATTACAGTGGTATCAACCCTTATGCGCTTGGATTTGCCATGTTCCAGGATATCAAGCGCATCTGCCAGTCTCCAACCGAAGAGGATTATTATTGGTTCCCGAATATTGCCGGTAAAGACTGGTTGGATACCCTGCATTTTGCGATGCGCGATTTTAAAGATGAAAGTTTCATTAGCCAGTTCTTATCACCAAAAGTGATGCGTGACTTCCGTCTCTTCACTGTGCTGGATGACGATAAGAATAACTATCTGGAAATTTCGGCCATTCATAATGAAGAAGGCTATCGTGCTATTCGTAATGAATTATCTGCTCAGTATAACTTGAGCAATCATGAACCTAACATTCAAGTCTGGAATGTTGATCTGCGCGGGGATCGTTCTCTGACGCTACGCTATATTCCTCATGACCGAGCACCGCTGGATAAAAGTCGCCAGCAAGTGATGAAACATATCCATCGCTTATGGGGGTTTGATATTCATATGGAACAACTAAATGATGATGGCAGTATTGAATTGCTTGACAGCATTCCACCCAGAGCCAATAAGCTCTAATCTGGCTGTATCAGTGCGTTGATATCAAATGGAAAAGGGGCGCGGTTGGCCCCTTTTTACTGTGCTATTTTTACTGATTGTGCTTCTAGCGGCGAGCTTCTGCCAAATCACTTGGCATGGTGCCCTGCATACTGTGCCAGATAGCCCCGCTCTCTTTACCGTAGGCACGCAGGCAATCTAACACCTGGTCATAGGCTTTCTCATCGCACAGTGTCGACAAGCGGCTATAAAACGTCAGTGCCAACTTACGCGCTTCTGGATTCGAGAAATAATAACGCCCAACGCGAGTATACAACCCTTTCAATCCATTGAGAATTAAACCATAAATTGGGTTGCCTGAAGCAAAAGCCAAACCACGGAAAATACCGTAATCCAGCGCAGTGAACGACTCTGCGTTATCGTCAACCGTCTGCGCTTGTGCCAGAATTTCTTGCGCTTTTTCGGGATGATTGCGGATAGCTGTCCGGACAAAAATTGTCGCGATATTGGTTCGAACAGCCAGTAAGTTATCTATCAATTGTGGCACGCTATCGTGGTCAAGCCGCGCCAGTGTTTCCAGAATATTAAGACCGGAAGTTTCCCAAAAGTTGTTTACTTTCGTTGGTTTACCGTGCTGAATAGTGAGCCAGCCATCGCGGGCTAGCCGTTGTAGCACTTCGCGCAATGTTGTGCGGGTCACTCCAATCAGCTCTGAAAGTTCACGCTCCGCGGGCAAAATAGTGCCTGGAGGGAAGCGATTATTCCAAATACTTTCAATAATATACTCTTCCGCGAAACCGGCAGGACTTTGCGCCTTTATAACCATATTTTTTGACGTTCCGTAGCGATAAATATCAGCAATTTAGTATGCTCATCATACCAGACGACGCTATTCTGATATAGATCCAGAGCCGAACAAATGGTGAAAGCAGTCATAAAGTTGCAAAAATTGCGCAGATGTAATGATGAACAGATTATACATATTGCTTTTAGGCGAATAACGTAAAGTAAAATGTAACCTTGAGCAGTAATAGCGCCATATATCCTGAATAATTCAAGTGACCGCGCACAGCCAACGCGCATGCAGCTTGAAGTAGGACGGATATAATAATTTATTAAGGAGACCTTAGCTCACAATGGACATCACCATTAGACAAGCCGTACTCAGGAATTTTCTTGGCAATTCACCAGATTGGTACAAGCTGGCAATTATAGCGTTTCTCATCATTAACCCGTTGGTGTTCTTTTTTGTCAGTCCTTTTGTCGCCGGTTGGATGCTGGTTATTGAATTTATCTTCACGTTGGCGATGGCACTGAAATGTTATCCGTTACAGCCCGGTGGTTTACTCGCCATTCAAGCCGTCGCTATTGGGATGACCAGCCCGCATCAAGTAGCAGAAGAAATTGCCAATAACCTCGAAGTCCTGTTGCTACTGGTATTTATGGTGGCGGGCATCTACTTTATGAAACAGCTCTTGCTGTTTATTTTTACCAAACTGCTGCTGAGCATCCGCTCAAAAATCACTCTTTCCCTCGCTTTCTGTGTCGCTTCTGCCTTCCTTTCCGCCTTTTTGGATGCATTGACCGTTATCGCCGTGGTCATTAGTGTATCGGTGGGTTTTTATACTATTTATCATCATGTTGCCTCAAATCACTCAGATAATGACATCAATGATGACAGTTGGATCGACAGTCAGGAAAATCGCAAGACGCTGGAACAATTCCGTGCATTTTTACGCAGCCTGATGATGCATGCGGGTGTGGGAACGGCGCTGGGTGGCGTGATGACTATGGTGGGTGAACCGCAAAACCTGATTATCGCCAAAAGTGCCGGTTGGCATTTTGGTGATTTCTTTATGCGGATGCTGCCCGTCACCCTGCCAGTGCTGTGTTGTGGATTATTGGTTTGCATACTGGTCGAGCGTTTTAAACTGTTTGGCTATGGTGCCGCGCTACCTGAGCGTGTTCGTCAGGTCCTGACTGATTACGATAAGCAGGCCAGCGCGAAACGCAACCGTCAGGAGAAAGTGAAGCTGCTGGTTCAAGCACTGATCGGCGTTTGGCTGGTTCTTGCATTGGCGCTACATTTGGCTGAAGTGGGCTTAGTGGGATTGTCGGTCATTATTCTCGCCACTTCTTTTTGTGGCATCACCAATGAACATGCGCTGGGTAAGGCATTTCAGGAAGCGCTACCTTTCACTGCGCTGCTTACAGTGTTTTTCGCCGTAGTCGCAGTGATTATCGAACAAAGCTTATTCACTCCGATTATTCAGTTTGTTTTACAATCTTCACCCTCGGCCCAATTATCCCTGTTTTATCTGTTTAATGGCTTACTGTCTTCGGTTTCTGATAATGTCTTTGTCGGTACCGTATACATTAATGAGGCGCGGAAAGCATTTGAATTGGGCGTTATCTCTCTGCAACAGTTCGAGTTGTTGGCCGTCGCGATCAACACCGGTACTAACCTGCCGTCGGTGGCAACACCGAATGGTCAGGCCGCGTTCCTGTTCTTGCTAACCTCAGCGCTCGCTCCGCTGATTCGCCTGTCCTATGGCCGAATGGTATACATGGCTCTGCCTTATACCATAGTGATGACAGGTGTCGGCCTGCTTGGCGTGGAGTATTTATTAGTTCCAGTGACGGAGTGGATGATGCAAAGTGGCTGGATAAGTTTGCCTCATATCGCTGCGGGAGTTAGCATGACACACTGATAACTTACCTTATAGTTCGTGCCAGCCCACTATTCTCCTCGCTATTCGGGGCTAAGATGGGCTGGTAAAACAAACCAATATCTCATCCAAAGCAAAATTGATGCTTCTGGTAGCTGTCATAGGCGAGAAATAGCTGATTTTTGCCTAATTTTACCGTTGGGTAGCTGGCAGCAAAGATGAATTGGTTTACACTGCCAGTACAATTGCTTACTGCATGGAAAATAAAGATATGTTGCAATTCCTTAACCGCTGCTCTAAAGGGCGCGGTGCTTGGCTATTAATGGCCCTGACTGCACTTGTATTAGAATTGGTTGCGCTCTATTTTCAACACGTGATGCTGCTACAGCCTTGCGTAATGTGTATTTATGAACGAGCCGCATTATTCGGTATTCTTGGTGCATCATTGCTGGGTGCTATCGCGCCTAAATCCCCTTTGCGCTATCTGGCTATTTTTATCTGGATTTACAGCGCCTGGAAAGGGGTTCAGCTCGCCTGGACACACACCATGCTGCAACTGCATCCATCGCCTTTCACCACCTGCGATTTCTTTGTGAGCTTCCCTTCATGGTTGCCGCTAGATAAATGGTTCCCAGCTGTCTTTGTTGCCAGTGGTGATTGTGCAGTAAAACAGTGGGAATTCCTGTCATTGGAAATGCCGCAGTGGTTAGTCGGTATCTTTGCCGCTTACCTGTTTATAGCGATATTAGTGCTGATCAGTCAGTTTGTTAAACCGAAAAGACGCGATCTGTTTAGTCGATAGTTTTTATTTCGATTGATAGTTTTCATTTCGGTTGATAGTTTTCATTTCGGTTGATCATTTTCACACATATCTTTATCTATTTAAGGCGCCCAGAAATGTGGCGCCTTTTTATATTCTGAACGTCGAATGATGCTAGAGATCCGCCACATTATTCATTAACGAATAATGCCACGAGCCGAGCGGCTGAAAAAAGGTTTATAAGCCAACAGTATTTGCCACTCTTTAGCCAATAACTCAATTTCATTATTCACATCAGCCACTAACTTACCTGTATGATAAATAAGCCGGTAAGCCTCTATAACCGCTTGCCGGTCACCACTATTTAGCCAATCAGCCTCAACGCCAGTTTCTCTTATACCTACGGGAACAGCACGATTTCCTTCAGCTATGACATAAGGAGGAATATCCTGCACCACACAAGCACCGGTATTGATTAATGCGTAGGTTCCTATCACACAGAATTGATGTACCGCACTGCCAGCACTGATAATGGCAAAGTCATCAACTTCAACATGCCCAGCCAAACCCACATTTGAAGCTAATGAACAGTGATTACCCACGATACAATCGTGACCAATATGGACATGGCTCATCAGATTATTATCATTACCGATATGTGTCACCCCACCGCCCTGCAACGTACCCCGATGGATAGTGACATTTTGCTGAATCAAGTTGCGGTTGCCAATCACAACCCGAGTGCTCTCACCCTTATATTTAAGATCCTGATTAACCTCCCCGATGGAGGAAAACTGTCCAATATTATTGTCACATCCAAGCTCGGTAAGACCATTAATCACAATATGTGATTTAAGTACCGTGCCGGAACCAATAGTGACTTGAGAACCAATGTAGCAAAAGTGGCCAATTTGCACATTCGCACCAATCACCGCCCCCTTCTCAATAATTGCAGAAGCAGAAATTATCGCGGTGGCATCAATCAAGCTATTTAACTCTCCTGGTGGAGGACTCACTTACTGCTTTGTGGGTAACTTCAGTGTTGACTGAGAGACTAATCCATCCATTGGTTTAATCGGATTTACTGACAGAAAAAAGATAGGAATACGAGAATATGGCCATCATGCTGACTCAATCGCCCATATAAAAAACCCCGGCGAATACCAGGGTTTTGAAAGGGTGCCGGTACTTTCCCGGCCGTCATGTTATGGCGTAAGCGTCCATCGTACACTCCAACGTTACACAGTCTAAGCATGACTATTGCATAACAGAGAAACACACTGGCAATTGCCCCAATACGCTTTTCTGTTAAACAACTTGTCCCGCGATCCGCTAACTGTACCTAGCTTTAACTTCACACGACTAATAATCATACAGCGTTATAATATTTCATCAAGACCAATTGAATATAATTTTCTATTTCAGAACAATCTGGATTTTTTATTTCTTGCTAACACAAAATAAATGACTGTTCTGCCCGTGATACAACTAAAAAAGGCCGCCTGATGGCAGCCTTATTTTACCAATATAATCAAATCATTATGCTTTGGTATGGGTACAAGTATACTGGCTGGCCTGCTCGCCATCGACAATAGCCAGGCGGATTGGCATTGCAGAAATATTAAGCGCAGCAATAACATGTTCTTGGTTATTTGCCTTTTGGAAGATTAATGACTCACCCTGACCTTCCGGATTAACTTTAACAAATTGAAAAACTGACTTATCAATGGTCAATTGCTGATTAGGACCATCCAATACAGCAGAAAGGTTACCACCCTCTTTCAATTCGCAATCAAGATTAATCAATGAAGCCCCAGCGGCCTGAACTTGGTGTGAAACACTACCTAAAGTAGCGGATAGGCCGATGATGACAGCGGCTAAAGTAGAATATTTCATTTTTTAAGTTTCTTGGTTAAATTTCGGCGTTAGTATGCCATATCTGACTTATTAATAGGTAGGCGTTATCTGGCCCACTGTGGTTTATTCAAGATATGGTCTTGCCAATCAATCACTTCACTCTCTCGCACAGCAATATGGCGCACCGAAATCCGCTCGCCATGCATAGCAGATTTTGAACCTGCTAATAATGGGTGCCAGTCAGGTAAATCATGACCTTCACCAATTAAGCGATAGGCACAGGTAGGCGGTAGCCATTCGAAAGTCACTAAGTTTTCACGCGTTAATTTGATGCAATCCTCTTCTAACTCAAAGCGGCGCTCATAATTACGACATTGACAGGTTTTGAGATTAAGCTGATCGCAAGCCACATTGGTGAAATAAATTTCATCCGTGTCTTCATCAATCAGTTTATTCAAACAGCATTGACCACATCCGTCGCACAGAGATTCCCATTCGCTATCCGACATCTCAGCGAGTGTTTTTTGTTGCCAAAAAGGAAGTTGTGACATAACGGCATCCGGTGTTGTGAGTAAATATAGAGTTAAATGAGCGGGTCGTTATAGACGCTTTGGCTAGCAGATGCAAGTTTTGCCGCCTGAACAACAAGCCCAAGCGGCATATATTTAGAGTACACGGGTGCTCAACGTCTTGCCATTCAGGCCAATTTTTAGCATATCACCCGATGCCATCGGCCCGACACCTTGTGGCGTACCGGTCAAAATAATATCGCCAGGCCGTAAGGTAAAGAAACGGCTGATATAACATATTAATGGCAGAATGGGTGTAATCATATCGCGGGTGTTTCCCTGCTGACGGATCTCATCATTTATGGACAGAGATAACTCAGCCTGTTGTGCATCACCAAACTCAGCGACAGGAATAAAACCCGAAATCGGACACGAACCATCAAATGCTTTGGCCTTTTCCCACGGCTGCCCCGCTTTTTTCAACCTGGCCTGTAATTCGCGCAGGGTCAAATCCAATGCCACGCCATACCCAGCAATAGCACGAGCCGCTCTGTCTTCATTCGCTTGCTTTAACGGTGTACCGATCAAAACGGCTAATTCTACCTCATGATGAACAGCACCGAACTCTTTCGGGATAGCAACCGGTTGGCGAATATCACACAATGCCGTTTCAGGCTTTATGAACAGCACAGGCTCGACTGAGGTGATACTGCCCATTTCTTTAATATGTTCGGCATAGTTACTGCCTACGCAAACCACTTTATTGACTGGAAAATCCAGCAAAGCCCCTTGCCAGTCTCTATGTTGATACATACTGCCTCTCCTGATTACATCCTGATAGACACTACCCGTGGCCAAATACGCTGTTCTACTGCTCATATTGGCCGCAGGCTTTATTGACTAATGCTATCTGCCATCATACCAATGCTGATAGCAAAATAGTAAGAACGGTTCCAGTGCATAATGGTTCGGAAATTATCATAAACCAGAAACGCACGCCCTTGCACATCATCAGGCACGATCACCCAGGCGCGCAAGTCAGGGTCCGCCACACTGCCCTTGGGGGCAACACCGAGTTGCTGCCATTGGGCCACGGTCTTGGCCTGGCTGTCTTTCAGGCCAGCAAGTGCGACATTGAAGCCATCAGGCAACTGTGCTTCTTGCCCCCAACCGATCCCCGGTTTCCACCCCTCAGTAGACAAATAGTTAGCAGTAGAAGCAAACACATCATCAATATTATTCCAAATATCGACTTTGCCATCACCATCACCGTCAGCACCATAGGTCAAAAAAGAACTTGGCATAAACTGGCTTTGCCCCATAGCACCAGCCCAAGATCCTTTTAATTGTGGGTCTTCAACCCGACCTTGTTGAATAATCTTCAATGCGGCGATCAACTCGTTGGTGAAAAACGCCTCGCGCCGCCCTTCAAATGCCAAGGTTGATAAAGCCGAAATGACATCTTCTTTACCTTGAATCTTACCGAAACCACTTTCCATTCCCCACAGCGCCACAATATAGCGTTCAGGTACCCCATAGCGTGCAGTCACTTGTGATAATTGGGGTTGGTAGCGCTGATAAATCTCTTTACCCTGCGCTATTTTGCCTGGCGTCAAAACTTTGGCGAGGTAATCATCCAGTGTGACCTTTTTTTCTAACTGGTTTCGATCTGATTGGATAACCCGGTCAACAAAATGAATATTGGCGAAAGCAACCGCCAAAGTCGCCTCACTGATTCCCTGAGCTCGCGCCTGGGCTTTCAATTGTTCAACATAGGCAGGAAACTGCGCCGGATCGCGCCCCTGTTCGGATAACATTTTTTTGCTGTTGTTATTGCTGGCAAGGGCTGGGGTTGGTGCTGCTTGTGGTGCAGTAACCGGTGTTTGAATTGGCGCGGCTGTGTTCTTATTAGCACACCCCAAAGATATAACAGCCGCAAAAGCGACTGTAATCATTGACAATTTCATCGACGTGTTCCTTTATAAAGCCACAAACCGTGAGGGAACTAAGCTTTCGTTTCACCCAAATGCATTTTTAATAAGCTTTCTGGCGGCGGCGGAACTTGTAGATAAAAACCCTGCTCAACGAGTGCACTTTTCACTTTTTCGATATCCGCTGTGGCTAAGCTCTTGCGCTCATTAAGTGAAAGCAACATCGCAAATTGGGGTTTACCAAAACTGGCGAGTAACTCAGCCGGCACGCGTGAGAAATCGTCTTTCTTTTCAATATAAAGGTAGGTTTGATCCCGTTTCGGGCTTCTGTAGATAGCACAAAGCATGTTTTGGACTCTAGTCGATAAATTCAATAGTCATAGCTGGCGATTATAACACGCCAGCCTATATCACCTATCCGAGATATCAATAGACGGGAATATCAATGCCAATACTGGCAGCACAAGGGTCGTGAACTAAATAGGAATTCTTAGTGTTGTCCACACGCGGGCGTTGTTGAGATTCCTGCTGTTGGCATTTCACCTGTTTTTCCTTTTCATTCCTCGCCGCCTCAGCGTCCTTTCGCGCTTTCTCCTCGTCCAGTTGACGTTGCCATGATTGGGCATCAAGGCCCGACGCCCCCAATGCTTTTCGTTTTTCAAGATAATCCGTAGAAATCTTACTATCTTTTGGAATTTCAGCGTGATAGCTAAAATCAGCCCCGACTTGCAATGGCGTTGATATGGCAATAACACCGATAAATGATAGTGGGATGAAACTCCTTTTCATCATTGATTTCCTTTAGATTAATGAATGTAGAAATCGGAAAATATCATAAAATGATTATCATTCTCAATATTATATAACTAAAAATAGTGGTCGTGCGCCTAATTTATAGGCAAAAAATAAAATCCTTCAAATTTGTGACTCATTTCTGCTTTATCAATGCATGGCTCAGATTGACAAAGTATTGAGTGAGATTTCTCCGAAATAATATTACGAGGTATTTCACTCATCGGATAATAGCCACATTACCCCCTCTTATTTCTTCATCTTAAAAACGATAATAACGGATAAGAAGCCAATCTGACTGTTGAAAAAATAAACAACACAATCATGACAGTGATATTAACCAAATATAGACAAACCGGGGCTAGCGAATAAGGAGAAGTTATGCTGTAATTTCCTACAAGATTGGCATCATTTGGATGTTAGGATTCAATATATTGATACGGATAGATTTATTTTTATATTACCTATAACATGCTTGGGAAGATCAGAATATTGTACCCCGAATGAAATTCCGGGGATTAAACGCAGCTGAAACTGAGTCAGGATAGATGTCACAATCGCCAATTGAGTTAAAAGGCAGTAGTTTTACCCTATCGGTCATTCATTTACATGATTCACGACCGGAGGTAATCCGTCAGGCATTACAGGAAAAGGTAGATCAAGCACCCGCTTTCCTGAAAAACGCCCCTGTTGTGATTAACGTTGCAACGTTACCTAACGGTGCTAACTGGAAAGATCTCCAACAGGCTGTCACTTCAGCGGGTCTGCGTATTGTTGGCATCAGTGGTTGTCAGGATGAACGTCAAAAACGTGCGATAGCGCGGGCTGGTTTGCCATTACTGAACGAAGGTAAAGGTCAGAAAATGGCACCAGAGCCGGTTGTTAGTCCGCCGGAAAATGTTCCTACCAAGACACGAATCATCAACACGCCTGTCCGTTCTGGCCAACAGATTTATGCCCGTAATTGTGATTTGATTGTTATCAGCAGTGTCAGTGCTGGAGCTGAATTAATTGCCGACGGCAATATTCATATCTATGGAATGATGCGCGGTCGTGCGCTAGCAGGCGCATCAGGTGATGCGCAGTGCCAGATTTTTTGCACGCATCTGGGTGCTGAACTAGTCTCTATCGCAGGGCAGTACTGGTTGAGTGATCAAATCCCCAGTGATTATTTTGGTCAAGCTGCGCGTTTGCATTTGCTGGATAACGCATTAACTATACAACCTTTAAATTAAGCCCTTTTGACAAGGAATCCATTTCATGGCACGCATTATTGTTGTTACATCGGGTAAAGGGGGCGTTGGCAAGACCACATCAAGCGCGGCTATCGCAACCGGCTTGGCCCAAAAAGGTAAAAAAACCGTTGTTATCGATTTTGATATCGGACTACGGAATCTAGACTTGATTATGGGTTGTGAACGCCGGGTAGTTTACGATTTTGTTAATGTGATTCAAGGTGACGCCACATTGAATCAGGCATTAATAAAAGATAAGCGCACGGATAATTTGTATATTCTGCCCGCTTCTCAGACCCGTGACAAAGACGCTCTGACCAAAGAGGGTGTCGAAAAGATTTTAAACGATCTTGGCGAAATGAATTTTGAGTTTGTCGTATGTGACTCACCTGCCGGTATCGAAAGCGGTGCGTTGATGGCACTGTATTTTGCTGACGAAGCAGTCATCACGACCAACCCTGAAGTTTCTTCAGTTCGTGACTCAGACCGTATTCTCGGGATATTGTCATCCAAGTCACGCCGAGCTGAGAATGGTCAGGAACCAATTAAAGAACATCTGCTGTTGACTCGCTACAACCCAGGGCGTGTTAATCGCGGCGATATGCTTAGCATGGAAGATGTCCTTGATATTCTGAGGATACCACTGGTTGGCGTTATTCCAGAAGATCAGTCTGTATTGCGCGCCTCGAACCAAGGCGAGCCTGTGATTCTGGACAAAGAGTCAGATGCCGGTAAAGCTTATGACGATACCGTTGACCGTTTGCTAGGAGAAGAACGTCCCTTCCGCTTCATTGAAGAAGAGAAGAAGGGCTTCCTGAAACGCCTTTTTGGGGGATAAACCATGGCTTTGTTAGACTTTTTTCTGTCCCGCAAAAAACCGACAGCCAATATAGCCAAGGAACGGCTGCAAATTATCGTCGCTGAGCGTCGTCGTGGGGACAGTGAGCCCCATTATTTGCCTGACTTGAAACGCGATATTTTGGCGGTTATTTGTAAATACATTCAGATTGACCCGGAAATGCTGCATGTGCAATTTGAGCAGAAAGGGGATGATATTTCGGTGCTTGAACTTAACGTGACATTACCGGAAACGGAAGAAACGCCTAAATGATTTCTTCGCAATAACTACCCCCTGTATTTATTTACAGGGGGTAATTCTTTTTTATAAACTGTATATATATCCAGGTTTATACTCGTTATATATACGCCCGCCAAAACAAGAAAATTCTTAACTCTTATTTCTGCTATTAATATTGCTGTAAAATCTCAGTCAATTCCGTAGCCAATAAATCCCCACGCCAGCCACTTAATAATTCAGGTTGTGTTTCTGTCGACTTCAATTTCCAATGCCAACTGAGTAATTGGTTTATTTGGCGGCGTGACGCCAACAATTCGCTACTTAACCCACTGCGTTCACTGACCGACACAATAAGTGCTTTAATATCTTTAAAGACTTTTTTGTAACCAGGCTGATCAATCAGATTGATAACCGGTGGTGGCAACTGGTCCTCAGGAACAGCATTACCTTCCGCTACCAACGCCAGTAAAGTGCGGCCATGATAGCGGATCTCTTGCCCACTTAAGCCCAGAGAGTCAAGCTCACCCAGTGAGGTTGGCTGATAACGGGCAACTTGCCACAAATTCTCTTCGCGAACCACAAAGTTCACCGCCAGGTCACGTTCACGAGCCTGACGTAAGCGCCATGACGCCAATTTTTGCAGACAAGCCAACTGATGGCCACGCAACTGCCAGGCATTGGTGATTTCACGGTAGGCTAATTCGGGATCGAGTGTTTCACTACGACGGCGACACAACAGCTCACATTCGTCTTTAGCGGCGTCCATACGCCCTGCTGCTTCGGTCGCTTCAACTAATTTAGTCGCTAACGGTAACAGGTAAAATACGTCAGCAGCCGCATAATCACACTGTTTTTCACTCAGCGGACGAGCAATCCAATCGGTGCGAGATTCGCTTTTATCTAATTCGACGCCTTCAAATTCATTCACCAACATGGCGAAACCGCAAGATAACGAGCGGCCAGAAAATGCCGCCAACACCTGAGTATCAATCATCGGTGTAGGTATCAGTTCAAAAGCATTCAAGAACACTTCGAGATCTTCACTCCCGGCATGGAGGTACTTCACTACATTTAAATCTTGCAACAACTCACGGAAAGGCTGCCACTGCGTGATGGGCAAAGGATCAATCAGCGAAAGTTTTTCACCATCATACAGTTGAATCAGGCCCAACTGAGGGTAGTAGGTGCGAGTTCTGACAAACTCTGTATCCAGCGCAACATGGGCATGTGTTCGGGCTTGTTCGCAGACCTGCTGCAACGCACTGTCGGTCGTGATCAACTGATAATTCAAAACGTGATTCTCTATTAGTCGTTAGTTCTATGGCAAACACAACAACGCCGGTGATAACCGGCGTTGTTGATGATGATTGGGTGACTCCATCGTTAAGCTATGCTGCGTTTTGCTCGCTAGTCTTAGCTTTAATCTGATCGTCACGCAGTTCCCTGCGCAAAATTTTGCCAACATTCGATTTTGGCAATTCGTCACGGAACTCTACTATTTTCGGTACTTTATACCCTGTTAGGTAGCGGCGGCAATGGGTTAGCAGCTCTTCCTGCGTCAATGAGGCATCTTTTTTTACCACAAACAATTTTACTGTCTCACCGGAAACCTCATTAGGCACCCCTACAGCGGCAGACTCCAGTACTTTCGCATGTAACGCCACCACATCTTCAATCTCGTTGGGGTAGACGTTAAAACCTGAAACCAGAATCATATCCTTTTTACGATCAACGATGCGCAAGAAGCCTTGTTCATCTAGCGTCGCAATATCACCTGTTGCCAGCCATCCGTCTTTTAATACTTCATCTGTCGCTTCAGGGCGTTGCCAATAGCCTAACATAACTTGCGGCCCGCGCACCCACAGTTCGCCCGGCTCCCCCATAGCAACATCGTTGCCTTCATCATCCACTAACCGAACATCGGTAGAAGGCACGGGTAAACCAATACTGCCACTGTAATGTTTCAAATCATAAGGGTTACCAGTGACTAACGGCGAACACTCCGTCAAACCATAACCTTCCAGTAAATGTTTCCCAGTCAGTTTTTCCCATTTTTCGGCCACCGCTTTCTGCACTGGCATCCCACCACCAACAGAAAGGCGTAATGTCGAGAAATCTAATTTGGTAAATTCTTCATTATTTAACAACGCATTAAATAACGTATTGACCCCCGTCATCGCCGTGAAGGGATAGCGACTGAGCTCTTTGACCATTCCTGGAATATCACGCGGGTTGGTTATCAATAAACTGCGCCCGCCTAACTCGATAAATAACAGGCAGTTCATGGTCAAAGCAAATATATGATAGAGAGGCAGAGCCGTCACGACCAACTCGTGACCTGGCTGCAGCAATGGCGCGTAGGCAGCCTTGGCCTGTTCCAGATTCGATTGCATGTTACGGTGAGTTAACATGGCCCCTTTCGCCACGCCAGTAGTACCGCCGGTATACTGCAAGAACGCCATATCTGTATTGATGACATCCGGCTTCACATACTGCATCCGCCGACCTTTTTGTAAGGCAGTGCGAAATGAAATAGCATCAGGCAAATAGTATTTCGGTACCAAGCGCTTAATATATTTCACTACAAAATTAACCAGTGTCCCCTTCGCGGTCGACAATTGGTCGCCCATCCGAGTCAAAATGACGTGTTTGACCTGGGTCTTAAATACGATTTTTTCCAATGTATGAGCAAAGTTGGAAACAATAACAATGGCCGCAGCGCCACTATCATTAAGCTGGTGTTCTAATTCTCGCGGGGTATACAAGGGGTTGACATTCACCACAACCATACCGGCGCGCAGAATACCAAACAAAGCGATAGGATATTGCAGCAGGTTAGGCATCATCAATGCGACACGGTCGCCTTTTTGTAACCCCAAGCCTTGCTGTAAATAGGCGGCGAAAGCACGGCTACGCTCTTCCAGCTTACGGAAGGTCATCACCTCCCCCATATTGATGAATGCAGGTTGGTCCGCATAACGTAATGCAGCGTTCTCAAACATTTCCACCAAAGAAGAATAGCGATCCGGGTCAATTTCTGCGGGGACATCTGCCGGATACCGCTTTAGCCATACTTTTTCCAAGGTAGCACTCCTGAAATTATTATTAGTCGCCCAAATAGGGAGGCAAACTTATTTACACCAGAACTTTAACAATATTTTAACTCAGCTTACCAGTTTGCTTTTAAACAATTTTGAGGTTGAGATATACATCACTATTTTCTGGCGTTGAGATCATAGAAATAATCAAGCTGAAAAATAAATCGCAGTAAAATCAACATACTATTTTAATTTAATAATGTTAAATAGTATAAGCTTTTGATTATAAAATCTTTTACTCAAATTCCATGTGGGATAGAGACAAAAAGGGCGCTGAATTCAGCGCCCTTTTGTTAAATCCACTTCCACGTAGGTAACCGGCCCACTACTCCGTAACGATAGTTTGTATCGGTGCTGGCCCCGGATTGTACCAACCGCCCCATCCTGGCCCCCACATGCCAGGGTGACGATAACCCCAAGGGTCCATCATGGGTGGCATTAACACTTGCTGCTCAATATGCCAACGCTTGTAACCCGTAGCATTCATTACCACGAAATCATAAGGTGTCTGACCAATTTTACCCGCTTCAACACCGGTAATTGGCCCAACAACAGTGACAAGATGCCCACGGAAATCGACCGGTTCCAGGAAGCCATTCACATAAGCAATAACACGCCCTTGTGAAGGTTCACCCAAAATAGGTCTGGCTCCGGAATCTAACGGTACGCTAGCAATTTCAAGCCGGGTGCGCCGAGCCTCGTTGGTGACATTAATAACAGTTCCACCAAAACGTGCTTCCTGACCAATAAAGACCTTGGGATCAGTCCGAACCAAGTTAAGATTTTGCTGCGGTGTCGCGGTTGTTCCCTGAATCGCTGGCGGGATCGTGACACAACCGGAAAGTAACAAAGCGCCCAATCCTAACCAGCCACACTTCCATTTACGGCTCTTGTTCTGGGTAGATTGAGTTGTTGACGTCATTATCGCCATAACCTGAGGCTCCTTATCATATCTCTATCTTGATATTTTAGACTCTAAACAGCATGACAAGTTGCTATATTCTTAATCCTTCAAATTACAGCAGCAACGAGAAATTCTAGCGGCCAGGAAGTTTTTTCCAGGTCACTTCATTGCGCAGATACACCGGCTCGGCATTCTCCACATTGACGACCTGCCCATTCACCCATGATGATAATGCCAGCGGCAACATATCTTCAGCATGGGGTAAGGTTATTTCACCGTCAACCAGCACTACACCACTGCCGCTAATCAGATCAGGATAAGTCTGCCAACCCGTGCCGACCGTTGACCAAGTGCCACTCAATGAGTGTGCGTGCTCCAGCGCTTGTGCCGGTGTCATCACCGCTTCACTCGCGTCGCCGAGCCACACCCCTTCGTCGTTGCGCTCGAATTCGCCCCAATACACTTCGCCCATTCGAGCATCTATTGCCGCTAAAACGCGAGATGCTCCCGTCAGGCGAAACGCCCCCTGAGCCATGGTTTGCAAGGTAGAAATACCGATCATTGGCAAATCAGCGCCCAATGCCAGCCCTTGGCCAATGCCGATGCCAATTCTTACACCGGTAAAACTGCCGGGGCCACGACCAAAGGCCAGTGCATCGAGTTGTTGCAGAGACAAGCCCGACTCAGCCAACACTTGCTGTACCATCGGTAAAATTCGTTGGGTATGTTCTCGTGGGCAAAGCTCAAATAAAGCCTGAACCTCACCGTTGTTCCAGAGTGCGACAGAACAAGCTTCTGTTGCGGTATCGATCGCTAAAATTCGCGTGGACATGCCAACCTCGGCAGGAAAAGAAGATAAATTCAACACAGGGCGCGCATGATAGCACACCCCTCCTCGCTTTTCCCTCAATCGCGCTGCTTGAGAAAAGCGATAGCTTTCGCTAAATCACGGGTACGGGGCGCGGGGGGTAAGCTATTAAGGAACATCGCGCCATAAGGACGCATTACCAGGCGGTTATCACAGATAACCAACACGCCGCGATCATCAATATCACGAATCAAACGCCCGACACCTTGCTTGAGCGTAATCACTGCATCGGGTAATTGCACATCATTAAACGGATCGCCGCCACGCAAGCGGCAATCTTCAATGCGCGCTTTCAACAAAGGGTCATCCGGCGAGGTAAATGGCAGTTTGTCGATGATAACGCAGGATAAAGCATCACCCCGCACATCCACCCCTTCCCAAAAGCTGCTGGTCGCCACCAAAAGCGCATTGCCCGCCGCCACAAATTGCGCCAGAAGCTGCCCTTTGCTGGTTTCCCCTTGCACCAATACCGGCAATGTCATGCTGGCCCGGAACTCTTCAGCCAGGCCGCGCATCATCTGGTGCGAGGTACACAGGAAGAAACAGCGTCCTTTATTGGCATCAATCAAGGGTTTTAGCATCACGGCCAGTTTACGCGCCGCCCCCGGTTCATTGGCGGAAGGCAGATTGCGCGGCACGCACAGCAATGCTTGATTAGCGTAATCAAACGGGCTGGGTAGCAGCAATGTCTTGGCATTGGTCAACCCTAGTCGGGAGGTGAAATGCTCCAACTGATCATTCACCGACAGTGTGGCTGAAGTGAAAATCCAAGTGCCGGGTTTTTCTTCGATTAACTCGCGAAAGCGGTCAGAAACTGAGAGTGGCGTTAGCGCCAGAACAAAATGCCGTGAGTTACACTCATACCAATAACTATAACCGGGCATGGAGACATCTTTTAATCGTTTCAGGCGGTTGCGATACACCGTAGCGCGTTCAAAGGCCGCATCCAGCATGGCGCTGCGCCCCAGAGACAATTTCATGACGTCGTAACACAGCTCCAGTGCATCATCGAGCAACAGCAACGCCCGCTGAATGGCGGGTTGCTCCATCACATCGCGCAGATTACCGCGATAACCGGGATCCCCCAGAACCAAACGAAAATCTTGCGTGCTTTGTGTCAGGCGGTCAGCACTTTTTTGTAATTGTGCTGAATCACGCACTTCAGTGCGATAGGCAATAATAATGTCTTTTGCCAAATCCATCAGTTGCCTGCTGGTCAGTTGCTGACCGAAATATTGGCTGGCAATATCAGGTATCTGATGGGCTTCATCGAAAATCATCACATCGGCAGTGGGGATAAGTTCTGCAAACCCGCTCTCTTTTACTACCATATCCGCCAGGAATAGATGGTGGTTAACCACCACCACATCAGCATCCATCGCCCGGCGGCGAGCTTTGACCACAAAACAATCTTTGTACAACGGGCAATCGCTGCCCAGACAGTTGTCATTGGTGCTGGTGACTAGCGGCCAGACAAAACTGTCTTCTGCCACTTCACCACAGGTACTGATATCCCCGTCTACGGTTTCTGCTGACCAGCCGCGCAATCGAACTAAATCCACTAATGTTTCACTGGCAAGTTCGCCACCCGCCAGAGATTGCTGTTCCAGTCGCTCCAGACACAGGTAGTTCGAACGGCCTTTGAGTAACGCCAACTTTCCTTTGTACTTTAGGGCAGTCGCGACAGTAGGCAGGTCGCGGGAATAGAGCTGATCCTGTAATGCTTTGGAGCCAGTGGAGATAATGACTTTGCAATCAGCCCGTAAGGCGGGTGCCAAATAAGCAAATGTTTTACCCGTACCAGTACCGGCCTCAACCACCAGTTGTTGTTTAGCATCAATGGATTCGCTGATTGCCGCAGCCATCTGGCGCTGGGACTCACGGGGATTAAAACCTGTAATGGCCTGTGCTAATGCACCATCTGTTGCAAAATCGTCTGTCACGCTTTCTCTTCCGGGCGAAATCAGCGGTGATTATGCCAAGCCTGACGCCTTACGACCACACATTCTCGCGGCGAGCTATGTTACTCTAATGGGATAACTGACATTGACATTCACACAAGGGAGTGAAAATGAGTATTGAACGCATTAATCCAGAAAAACGTTGGTCAGACGCAGTGGTATTTAACAACACTATCTATTACACCAGCGTACCGGAAAATTTGGATGCAGACGCCACGGCACAAACGACAAATACCCTGGCAGCGATTGATATGATATTGAATCAGCTTGGTTCAGATAAAAGCCGTATTTTGGATGCCACTATTTTTCTGGCTGATAAGGCCGACTTCGCGGCGATGAATGCGGCGTGGGATGCCTGGGTGGTTGATGGCAGTGCACCTGTACGCTGCACCGTCGAAGCCAAGCTAATGAATCCAAAGTATAAAGTTGAAATCAAAATTATTGCGGCTATTTGATTAGCAGCCAAATTTCCTTGGCTTGTCTCAGACTAATCACAACGTGAATAGGCGGGGAAATGTGCCGAATGGGTCGTAGCGGCGTAAGCCGCCGGAGCGCCCATCGGTGCAGTCGCCCCGCCAGACTCCAGATTAGGATAGCTTTATCATTACCATCCCAGCCAGTAACAAGATCAGACCAATCCAGCCTTTATAGTTCAGGCGCTGATTAAATAAGATCCAACCGGCTGCTACAGTGGCGGCGATACCGAACCCGCCCCATAAAGCATAAGCCACTGACAACTCAATACCTTTTACCGCTTGGGCCAGCGCACTGAATGCCCCTAATACTGACAACAGCGATAATATGCCCAGCCATACCCGGCGAAAACCATCTGACATTTTCAGCAAGATATTGGCGATGATTTCCAGGATGACAGCCAAAATCAGAAACGCGATATGATAAAACTCAAGCTGTTGCATGATGCTCACCTGAATTTCGGTTCGGACTGTTTGGTTTCTTCGGCTTACGAGTCCCTGATTTCACTAACATTATGCCACCGACCAAGGTGACTAAACCGGCAATTTTCAGTGGCGACAAGCTTTCATCAAACCACAACACACTGAAGACTGTGATAATCAAGATACCAATCCCTTCCCACAGAGCATAGGCCACACCTAAGGCCACTTTCTTCACTGCCAGCGCCAGCATGATATAAGAGCCCGTTATCATAAAATACATCACGATATGCCCGGTCAGTTCACCACTGACACTGGCGTATTTCATTGATAACGTGCCGATAATTTCTGCAACAATCGCTAAACCTAAAAATATCCAATAAATCATTTTTCTTCTCCTAACACGCATAAACGCACGCTAAGGTCTATTTGTTACGGTTATCCTCACTCGGCACCCTATTCACAGGGAATAGACGTGCGCAGGCCGTAAGAAATAGAAACTCACTTGGCGTATAAATTTTGTTAAATTTATTAACTACGGAAGAAGAACGACGCTACAGCTCGCTGCACCAGTGATGCTCACTGGCCAGAATGGCAGACAGGAAGAGTTGACAGGTAGAAGGTTTGAAAGTAATTCCATTAATTTTCATCATAATATATCTCTTTTTTTTAGCCACACGCGGTTTAGCTACATTCTTGTATGCAAAACTTAGTGTGATACGCCTAAAACCCTCATCAAATTGGAATAATTAACTGCTGTATTTTTACCACAGTCAATTTTATAAAGCAAACCATCAATTTGGTAAATAGTTTATAAAAAGAGATTACAAAATAATAAGTTAGTGATTCTAAAAAAACAAAACCCCTGCATTGCAGAGGTTTTATTGTGGGCAACGAATGCCTGTATCTCCCATCAGTTCAGGAGGTTAGAGTAACTTATGCGGTAGCGCCCGCAACAGCTTGTTTAGCTAATTCAGTAATGCGAGCGTAGTCACCTTTTTCCAAGGCATCAGCAGGAACTAACCATGACCCGCCGATACACAACACGCTTTTCAGCGCCAGGTAATCACGATAGTTATTCGGTGTGATACCGCCAGTTGGGCAGAAACGCACTTGAGAGAATGGGCCGCCAATGGCTTGCAAGGCTTTCACGCCGCCGTTAGCTTCTGCCGGGAAGAATTTAAACTCACGCAGGCCATAACTCATGCCCAGCATCAGTTCTGAAACCGTGCTGATCCCTGGGATCAACGGAATAGAGCCTTCAGTCGCTGCTTTGAGAAGTTCATCTGTCAGCCCCGGGCTAATAGCAAATTGAGCACCAGCCTCAACCACGTCAGCCAATTGCTGCGGATTAAGAACAGTCCCCGCGCCAACTATCGCTTCAGGCACTTCTTTAGCAATAGCGCGGATAGCCTCAACAGCACAAGGGGTGCGCAACGTCACTTCCAGCACCCGAACACCACCAGCCACCAGGGCTTTTGCTAATGGTACCGCTTGCTCGAGCTTATTAATCACGATCACCGGGACAACTGGGCCTGCGGTCATGATTTGTTCTGCGCTCGTTTTCCAGCTTTTCATCAGTTGTTATCTCCACTTATGCCGATTGGCATGTACTCACCCGAAGGTGTTAGTTGAAATATGGCAGGCAGAACATGCATTCCTGCTTCTGCATGCCATAAAGAATCACAATGCGAGCCAGCTAACGGCTCTTTATTATATTTATTCGAACTCATTCCATGAACGACCATCACGAGTGATCATGGCGACAGATGCTACTGGCCCCCATGTCCCGGATTGGTAAGGCTTAGGTGCTTCATTATCAGCAGCCCATGCATCCATGATGGAATCGACCCACTTCCAGGCTTCTTCTACCTCGTCACGGCGTACAAACAGCGCCTGAATACCGCGCATCGTCTCTAACAGCAGACGTTCATAAGCATCAGCCATATGCTGTTCGTTAAAGGTTTTGGTGAAGCTAAGGTCAAGTTTGGTGGTTTGTAAGCGGTGCTTGTGCTCCAGACCTGGCACTTTATTCAGCACTTCAATTTCGATGCCTTCATCTGGTTGCAGACGAATGGTCAGCTTATTTTGTGGCAGTTGCTGATAAGATTCACGGAACAGGTTCAGCGCAGGGTTTTTAAAGTACACCACCACTTCAGAACATTTGGTCGGCAGGCGTTTACCGGTTCTCAGATAGAACGGCACACCGGCCCAGCGCCAGTCATCAATATCCACACGAATAGACACGAACGTTTCGGTATTACTGCTCTTATTCGCCCCTTCTTCTTCCAGATAGCCAGGCACTTTATTACCTTGCACAAATCCAGCGGTGTACTGACCACGCACTGTGGTTTCACGCACATTGGTGTGATCGATACGGCGCAGAGAGCGTAGTACTTTCACTTTTTCATCACGAATACGGTCAGTACTCAAATCTGCTGGCGGTGACATGGCAATCATGGTCAGAATTTGCAGCAAATGGTTTTGAATCATATCGCGCATCTGACCGGCCTGATCAAAATAGCCCCAGCGCCCTTCGATCCCCACTTCTTCTGCCACGGTTATCTGCACATGGTCAATCGTGCGGTTATCCCAGTTGGATGCGAACAGTGAGTTAGCAAAACGCAAAGCCAACAAGTTCAGCACGGTTTCTTTACCGAGATAATGGTCGATGCGGTAAACCTGACACTCGTTGAAATATTCGGCAACCTGATCGTTAATCACCCTTGAGGACGCTAAATCTTTCCCCAATGGTTTTTCCATTACCACCCGCGCAGGCTCTTTATTCAGCCCTGCCTCACCCAAGCCTTTGCAGATTGCACCAAAAGTATTAGGTGGCATGGCAAAATAATTGATAGTTATGCGGTTTTTCTGATCCAACATTTTGCCCAATTTGGCAAAGTGTTTGCTGTCATTGACATCTAAATTACAGAAGTCGAGACGAGAACTGAGTTTTTGCCACAATTCATCATCCAGCTTCTCTTTCATAAAGGTATCGAGGGCTTCCTTTACCACGGCTGTGTACGCGTCTTTATCCCAGTCGGCACGGCCTACGCCGATAATCCGAGTATCTGGGTGGATGTGACCCGCTTTCTCTAATTGGTAAAGGGAAGGCAACAGTTTCCGGCGAGCCAAGTCTCCCTTAGCGCCGAAAATCACCAGATCACACGCCTGGGCTGCCTGGGCTGTATTAGTTACCGCCATGTTATTCTCCTCGTTGCAGGATATTTGTAATTTTCTTACATTACTAATGTACTCTCTTTGACTATAGCCAGTAAACCCAGATAAAAGCGGGTCAAAAAAGGTCAAAAAACACGCGATAGAGTGGCAAGCCGCGTCAAATCTGGCGGTACAACTTTAAAATGTAATTTTATGACGGTTTTGACAACTATTTACCATTATGAAAATTAGACACAGGTCATATTCTGGTGAAAAAGAGTCACTTCTTACCAGATGCCTCTGCCAACGGGTCCCAGCTCGTAGTATATTTTCATTAAACCGGCATAGATTTCTCCTTTAAATGAAATCGGTAAAACCCATGGGTGATTCTCGATATATGAATACGCTGGAAAATATCCAAAATAATCTGGACCTCCTGAGCAAATCGGAACGGAAAGTCGCCGAGGTCATCCTCGCCTCCCCACAAACGGCCATCCACTCAAGTATTGCCACCCTCGCCAAATTGGCGAACGTGAGCGAACCCACCGTAAACCGCTTTTGCCGTCGATTAGACACCAAAGGTTTTCCTGATTTTAAACTTCATTTGGCACAAAGTCTGGCTAATGGCACACCTTATGTGAATCGAAATGTTGAAGAGGATGATAGTGTATCCGCTTACACGGGGAAAATATTCGAATCGACCATGGCTAGCCTGGATATGGTGAAGAATAATTTAGACATTGCAGCCATTAATCGAGCAGTAGATTTATTGACGCAAGCGAAGAAGATTTCGTTCTTCGGCCTTGGCGCGTCTGCTGCCGTGGCCCATGACGCGATGAATAAATTCTTCCGCTTCAATATCCCGGTGATTTATTTCGATGATATCGTTATGCAACGTATGAGTTGTATGAATTCCAGTGAAGGTGATGTCGTAGTATTGATCTCCCATACTGGGCGGACAAAAAGCCTGGTAGAGTTGGCTCACTTAGCTCGTGAAAACGATGCCACTGTGATTGCCATTACCTCGCGCGATACTCCGCTAGCCCACGAAGCAACATTACCGCTGCTGCTGGATGTGCCGGAAGATACTGATATGTATATGCCGATGGTGTCACGGATTGCTCAATTGACCTTAATTGATGTGTTAGCCACCGGATTTACGCTGCGTCGCGGTGCGAAATTCAGAGATAACCTGAAACGGGTCAAAGATGCATTGAAAGAATCGCGTTTCGATAAAGGTTCAGCGCGTATCAATAGCGGTGAATAACGTTCATGAATCCATAAGCAGAATTCAAACTCGCTTTGTTTTGTGCTAACGCAGCTTCTGTAGTGATAATCTGACATATTATTGGAACATAATTTTCACCATGGCTCCGGTAAATATTATCTGAGTCGATAAGTTAAGATAGCTTGAGTACTTTTTACTATCGGATTTATTATCCGCTGTTTTAACAACACCATGCTTCACCAGTCAACGGAGTAAGAGATGTCCAGACGGCTTAGAAGGACCAAAATTGTTACTACACTGGGGCCAGCTACTGACCGCGACAATAATCTGGAAAAGGTTATTGCAGCAGGTGCTAACGTAGTCCGCATGAATTTTTCCCACGGTAGCGCTGAAGATCATATAAAACGAGCCAATGACGTTCGTAAAATAGCAGCCAAATTGGGCCGACATGTAGCGATTCTTGGCGATCTACAAGGTCCTAAAATCCGTGTATCAACCTTTAAAGAAGGCAAAGTATTCCTTAATATTGGTGATAAATTCCTGCTAGACGCCAATATGGCCAAAGGTGAAGGCGATAAGGAAAAAGTCGGTATCGATTATAAAGGGCTACCTGCTGATGTGGTTCCCGGTGATATCTTGTTGCTGGACGATGGCCGTGTGCAGTTGAAGGTTATTGAAGTTCAGGGCATGAAAGTGTTCACTGAAGTGACTGTCGGCGGCCCGCTCTCCAATAACAAAGGGATTAACAAGTTAGGTGGCGGCCTGTCAGCCGAAGCATTAACCGAAAAAGATAAAGCCGATATCCTCACCGCCGCCAAGATTGGCGTGGACTACCTGGCTGTTTCTTTCCCACGTACCGGTGAAGATTTGAATTATGCCCGTCGTCTGGCGCGTGATGCTGGTTGCAATGCACAAATTGTGGCGAAAGTTGAGCGTGCTGAGGCTGTGGCAACCGATGAAGCGATGGATGATATCATTCTAGCCTCTGATGTGGTGATGGTAGCTCGTGGTGATTTGGGTGTTGAGATTGGTGACCCTGAGTTGGTCGGTATTCAGAAAAAACTGATCCGCCGCGCTCGTCAGCTAAACCGTGCGGTGATCACTGCGACTCAGATGATGGAGTCGATGATAACCAACCCAATGCCAACCCGTGCTGAAGTGATGGACGTGGCTAACGCAGTGCTGGATGGTACCGATGCGGTGATGTTATCAGCTGAAACAGCTGCTGGTCAGTATCCGGCTGAAACTGTTGCTGCAATGGCTCGCGTTTGCCTGGGTGCAGAAAAAATCCCTAGTATTAATGTGTCAAAACATCGCCTGGATACACAATTCGACAATATCGAAGAAGCTATCGCGATGTCGACCATGTATGCGGCAAACCATCTGAAAGGTATCACGGCAATTATTGCCATGACCGAGTCGGGCCGTACTGCATTGATGATGTCCCGTATCAGCTCCGGTCTACCAATTTTCGCTATGTCGCGTCATGAACATACGTTAAATCTGACAGCCATCTATCGTGGCGTCACTCCGGTATTCTGTGATACTCACACTGACGGCGTGCTGGCAGCTAGTGAAGCAGTCAATCGACTGAGAGACAAAGGTTTCCTGGTGTCAGGCGATTTAGTTATTGTCACTCAAGGCGATGTCATGGAGACAGTTGGCACCACCAATACCAGCCGCATTCTGCGTGTTGAGTGATATGATTTTGTGATAGACAAAAAGCAAAAACCCGCTGATCACTAGCGGGTTTTTTTCCTTATTTTCTGCTTCAACTCCCACGCTAAGCGTTACAAGTCCTTACGAACATAAGGTTCTATTTCACCTTCTTTGCGGGTTTTCAGCAGTTTTAAAATCCAGGTGTATTGTTCTGGATTTGGCTTAACCAGCAGTTCAACTTCTTCATTCATACGACGTGCAATATAAGCATCATCCGCATCTGCCAGATCATCCATCGGTGGACGAATATAGATATCAAGGCGGTGTTCACGATAATTGTAAACAGGGAACATTGGAACGATGGCTGCACGACAGACTTTCATTAATCGCCCCACTGCCGGTAGCGTGGCCTTATAAGTCGCGAAGAAATCAACAAACTCACTTTGTTCAGGGCCGTAGTCCTCATCGGGCAAGTAATACCCCCAGAACCCCTGACGCACGGAACTGATAAAGGGCTTGATGCCACTGTCACGCGCATGAATACGGCCACCAAACCGCAAGCGTGCGCTGTTCCATAAATAATCGACAACAGGATTGCGTTGATGATGGAACATACCGGCTACTGGTTTACCTTGCTCAGCGAGCAACATGGCCGGAATATCAATCGACCAGGCATGGGGTACCAACAAAATAACATTGCGCTGTTGCTGTTGCAGTCCATCTAAAATATCCAGTCCATGCCAATGAACCCGCGTCAGCACTTTCTTTGGGTCGCGAAAACACAGTTCCGCCATCATCATTAATGGTTGCGCCGCGGTTGCAAACATTTGATCAATAATATGTTCGCGCTCTGCTTCTGGCAGCTCTGGCATACAATAAAGTAAGTTAATGCGTGCTCGGCGACGGGCACTTTTAGCAAACTTTCCGGCAAGACGCCCCACACCGGCCAATAATGGATCACGGAATTTCGGTGGGACATATGCCATTGCGGCCATGGCCCCGGCCCCTAACCACACCCCCCAAAAACGTGGATGTAGAAAAGATTTTTTAAATACCGGAATAAAGCCAGCTGCGTCGTTTTTCTCTTTGTGCATGGGGAACTCTTGGAATGGGCGATGGGATAATAATATACCGCTGGGTATAAACGCGCCGGTAGCCCATAGCTACCGGCATGCGATTAATCCAGTTGCAACTGCGGAATGACCTGTTTGGCAAGCGCCAGATATTCACTACGGTCTTTACCGCTTAACCCTTCTGAGCGCGGTAACTTGGCGGTCAATGGGTTAACTGCTTGCTGGTTCATCCAAAATTCATAATGCAGATGCGGGCCAGTGGAGCGGCCTGTGTTACCTGACAATGCGATGCGATCACCACGTTTTACTTTTTGGCCTGGTTTCACCAGTAACTTCTTCAAATGCATATAACGGGTGGTGTACTGACGGCCATGACGGATAGCAACATAATTTCCCGCCGCCCCGCTGCGCTTAGCAATAACCACTTCACCATCACCCACAGCCAGTACCGGTGTACCAACTGGCATCGCAAAATCTACCCCTTTGTGCGGTGCAATACGCCCGGTCACTGGGTTAATTCGGCGCGGATTGAAGTTAGACGAGACGCGGAATTGTTTCATGGTGGGGAAACGCATAAAGCCACGCGCCAGGCCAGAACCCTGGCGGTCATAGAACTTACCGTCTTCGGCACGAATAGCGTAATAATCCTTACCACCTGAGCGCATTCGCACCCCGACCAGTTGGCTTTGCTCACTGCGGCCATCGAGTATTTCACGGGACATCAACACCGAGAACTGATCACCTTTGCGCAGCTTGGCAAAATCTAACTGCCATTGTAGTGCTTTCGTCACTGCGCGTATTTCTGCGCCAGTCAAACCGGCCTTTTTAGCGCTGGTAACAAAACTGCCATCAAGCCGACCAGTAAGAACGGTATTGGTCCAGTCGCCTTTCTGTAACTCTTTTGTTTCTTTGAAATTGTTACCTACACGGTCATAAGTGCGGGTTTCTCGACGAGAAACTTCCCATGTCAAACGCTGCAAATCACCGGTGTCATTGACAGTCCACGAAATTTGTTGCCCGATCTTCAAATTACGCAAATCACGGTTTTGGGTCGCCAGTAAGGAAACATCCGAGATATCAATGCCATATTGGGTAAGAATGCTGCTCAGGGTATCCCCGGTTGAGACAACATACTCATGGACGCCAGTTTCACTGACATCTTTGGCATCTAATTCGTCTTGCGGGATTTCATCATCAGGAGTTGGCTGATCAATGGGTTCGCTGGCTTCGGGTAATAAAATGCGGGTTTGGCTGGTATCTAATACCACGCTCTTGGCGATTGGCTCATGTTCCGGATGATAAACAAAAGGCCGCCAAACAGCGACGGCCAGTGTCATTACAGTCAACGACCCCAGCATGATACGGTGGGGTCTCGGGAGATTGTTATACGCCAAGGTGATAGTTCGGACTATCTGCTGCACTTATGAGTATCCTTTTAATCTTGCTTCAGGCAGCTCACGTATTGGTTCGACAACTGAGACATAAAGTTCACATAGCTGTCCTTGCCTAATACTATGCCACTCCCCAAAGGATCTAAGGTGCCTGAACGCACGTCTGTTCCTTTGGCGACAGCATTAATGACGGCCGGCCTGAATTGTGGCTCAGCAAAAACGCATACCGCTTTATGCTCAACCAACTGTGTTCGAATTTGATGTAAACGCTGCGCACCAGGTTGAATTTCGGGATTGACTGTAAAATGCCCTAATGGGCTCAAGCCAAAGTGTTTTTCAAAGTAGCCATAAGCATCATGAAAAACGAAGTATCCCTTACCTTGGGCAGGCTTTAGCATAGTAGCAATATTTTTTTCATTTTGCGCTAGTTGATCCTCGAATCGGCGCAGGTTTGCATCTAATTTGTCCTTATTTTGTGGCATAAGTTCCAATAATCTGTCGTGAATAGCAATTGCAGATTGTTTGGCAATAGTTGGGGACAACCAAATATGCATATTATATTCGCCGTGATGATGCTCATCATGGTGATTATCTTTAGCATGATCATGGTCATGACCGTCGCCTTCCCCTTCATGTTCATCATCTTCATTACCTTTCATCAATAAAGGCATGACAGAAGGTAACTGCGCCAATGCTATCTGTTTATTATCAGCGACTTGCGTTAGAGGTTTCGATAAAAATGCTTCCATTTCCGGCCCAACCCAAATAACCAGGTCAGCGCTACGTAACCGCTGGACATCTGATGGGCGCAGGGCATAATCGTGCGGTGATGCGCCATCGGGCAATAAGACTTCTGTCGGTAATACGCCATCAGCGATAGCTGAGGCAATAAAACCCAACGGTCGCACTGATGTAACGACCGCTGCTGAAGCAATATTAAATGGATTGGCAATTAATATTGCACTGGCCAACATTGCGCGCTTTAGCCATTTATTTTTGTGTAACATAATACGAATTCTCGACGTTTTGATGGGTTAAGCGTAATATTATAACATTCAATCGGTTCTGCAAACGTAATCATAATGTCCACACTGGTAACTCTAAATAAGATATCCGTCACTTTTGGTAGTCGGCGGGTGCTCAATGATATTTCCCTTTCCCTGCGTCCGGGAAGAATTCTTACTCTGCTTGGGCCAAATGGCGCGGGCAAATCAACCTTGGTGCGCGTGGTGTTAGGGCTGATTGCGCCCACCAGCGGCTCGATTATTCGTGAGCCGGGTTTGCGCATCGGCTATGTACCGCAAAAGCTCCATCTGGATACGACATTACCGCTAACAGTGAGCCGTTTCATGCGGTTGAAACCGGGCGTTAAAAAAGCGGATATTCTGCCAGCTCTAAAACGGGTTCATGCTGCTCATCTATTGGATCAGCCAATGCAAAAACTGTCCGGCGGTGAAAACCAGCGGGTACTTTTAGCCCGTGCATTATTGAATCGTCCACAGTTACTAGTGCTGGATGAACCGACACAAGGCGTTGACGTCAATGGACAACTCGCGTTGTATGATTTAATTGAACAGTTACGTAGAGAACTCGGTTGTGCCGTACTGATGGTGTCCCATGATTTGCATTTAGTGATGGCTAAAACCGATGAAGTATTATGTCTTAACCAACATATTTGCTGTTCCGGCGCTCCGGAAGTGGTCTCAACTCATCCTGAGTTTATCGCCATGTTTGGTCAACGTGGAGCTGAGCAGTTAGCGGTTTATCGTCATCACCATAATCATCGTCATGATTTACATGGAAAGATTATTTTGAAGAACAGTGGGAGCCGTGGCGCATGATTGAATTATTGTTGCCTGGCTGGTTAGCAGGTGTATTGCTGGCAACGGCGGCTGGGCCTCTGGGATCCTTTGTTGTCTGGCGTCGGATGTCCTATTTTGGTGATACCTTAGCGCATGCATCATTGCTAGGTGTTGCATTCGGTTTACTGCTCAATGTGAATCCATTTTATGCTGTCATCGTGATGACCATGTTGCTGGCACTGATTCTGGTGTGGTTGGAACGCCGCCCGCAGTTGGCCGTTGACACACTACTCGGGATTATGGCTCACAGTGCATTATCTTTGGGCTTAGTGGTGGTTAGCCTGATGCATAATGTGCGGGTTGATCTCATGGCCTATCTATTTGGCGATCTGCTTTCGGTTACATTGAGTGATATCTGGTTGATAGCCGCAGGAGTGGTGGTGGTGCTCGGGATATTGTGCTGGCAATGGCGAGCGTTGCTATCAATGACTATCAGCCCGGAACTGGCTCATGTAGACGGTGTTAATTTAGAACGCGTCCGGATGCTGCTGATGCTGGTGACCGCACTGACTATTGGCTTGTCGATGAAGTTTGTTGGCGCACTGATTATTACGTCCTTACTGATCATTCCTGCCGCCGCCGCACGCCGTTTTGCCCGCACTCCAGAACAAATGGCCGGTATTGCCATTGGTATTGGTATTGTTGCCGTGACCGGTGGCTTAACCTTCTCTGCTTTTTATGATACCCCGGCTGGCCCTTCAGTCGTGTTGTGTGCCGCAGTGATGTTTATCCTAAGTCTGTCGCAAAAAGCGCGCGGGTAATAATTGTTAAGTGGGGTTTTATTGATAAACCCCATTCTTAACCACCTCCCCTATCCCCCCTCAAGCATCAATTCTGTTTTTTATATTTTAATTAGTGTGATCAACCACAAATACAATATATATGCAGTGTAATACCCTGCATAACACTTCAAACATTGAGCAATATATTGATTATGCAGATTCTTAACTTGTCTCTGCATGGGCCTTGTACGCTCTCAATTTACGCCGAATGACTATTCGCGCAGAGGCGACTTATCATGGAAAGATCCACCCCCACAGGTTTACTTCAGCAACCTAAACCGTTCTTTATGATCTTTTTTGTCGAGTTATGGGAGAGATTCGGTTATTACGGTGTACAAGGTATTCTGGCTGTTTTCTTCGTTAAACAGCTTGGGTTCTCGCAAGAACAAGCATTTGTCACTTTTGGTGCTTTTGCTGCGTTGGTTTATGGCCTGATTTCCATCGGTGGATATGTCGGTGACCACCTACTCGGGACTAAGCGCACCATGGTCTTGGGGGCGGTGGTACTGGCAGCGGGTTATTTTGCCACCGGTTTATCATTGTACCAACCGAACCTGATTTTCTTTGCTTTAGGTACTATTGCTGTGGGGAATGGTTTATTCAAGGCCAACCCAGCCAGCTTATTATCTAAATGTTATCCACCGAAAGATCCTCGGTTGGATGGGGCCTTTACTCTATTCTATATGTCGATCAATATCGGCTCCTTACTGTCACTTTCATTGGCACCGGTTATAGCCGAACGTTTTGGTTATACTGTGACCTATTACTTATGCGGCATTGGTTTGATTTTTGCCCTACTGGTCTACTTCTGCTGCCGTCATATGGTGCGCCACATTGGTTCTGAACCCGACACAAAACCCTTAAATTGGCGCAATCTGCTGTTGGTACTGCTGGGCAGCGCAGTGATGATATGTGTCTGCGCCTGGTTGATGAATCATGTTTTTATTGCCAATCTGGTGCTAATCGCGTTGTCACTGATTGTCGTCTTTATCTTTTTTAGAGAAGCATCGAAGCAGGACCAACTGGGCCGTAATAAAATGTTTGTTGCTTTCATTCTGATGATTGAAGCGATCGTATTTTACGTTTTATATGCGCAGATGCCGACTTCACTTAACTTCTTTGCTATCAATAATGTCCATCATGAGATCCTCGGATTCAGTATCAACCCCATTAGTTTCCAGGCACTTAACCCATTCTGGGTGGTAGTCGCCAGCCCTATTTTGGCCTCAATCTATACTCGATTGGGTAGCCAAAATCGTGACTTATCCATGCCTGCAAAATTTACTTTAGGTATGTTTTTATGTTCGCTGGGTTTCCTGACTGCAGCGGCGGCCGGAATGTGGTTCGCTGATGCACAAGGTCTAACATCACCATGGTTTATTGTTCTGGTTTATCTATTCCAGAGCTTGGGGGAATTGATGATAAGCGCCCTCGGCCTGGCGATGGTGGCAGCGTTAGTACCGCAATATTTAATGGGGTTTATTCTGGGGATGTGGTTCCTGACGCAAGCAGCCTCGTTCCTGATTGGCGGCTACGTAGCAACCTTTACTGCGACACCTGAGGGCATGACTGATCCACTTGAAACCTTACCTATCTACACCGATGTGTTTGGCAAAATTGGTATGGTCACACTGGTGATTGCGTTAGTTATGGCGCTACTAATCCCATGGCTTAACCGAATGATTAATTCATCGGCCAAGGAGGATGCAGTAGCCTGAGGATCTCACTTATCAGGGCTGACAATAGCGCAGCCCTGCATCAAAGAGACTTACTCTTCGCGGGTGATACCAAAATGTTTATAAGCGTGATTGGTAGCAATCCGCCCGCGCGGAGTGCGCTGAATAAAACCTTGCTGGATTAAATACGGCTCCAGAACATCTTCAATGGTTTCCCGCTCTTCACCAATTGCCGCAGCGAGGTTATCCAGCCCCACCGGCCCCCCCATAAACTTATCGATGACCGCTAGCAAAAGTTTTCGATCCATAAAATCGAATCCTTCAGCATCAACATTCAGCATATCCAGCGCTTTCATCGCCACATCGCCGTTGATCGCCCCATCAGCCCTCACTTCAGCGAAGTCTCGCACCCGGCGCAACAAACGGTTAGTGATACGTGGCGTCCCTCTGGAGCGGCGTGCCAACTGGTGCGCGCCTTCCGGAGTCAATTCCAGGCCCAAGCACTTGGCACTGCGCGAGACAATATGTTCTAAATCAGCGACTTGATAGAACTCAAGCCGCTGCACAATACCAAAGCGGTCGCGCAGTGGAGAGGTCAGTGAACCGGCTCGTGTAGTCGCGCCAATTAAGGTAAACGGCGGTAGATCGAGTTTGATGGAACGTGCAGCTGGGCCTTCACCAATCATGATATCCAGTTGATAATCTTCCATCGCCGGATACAAAATTTCCTCTACCACTGGAGATAATCGGTGAATCTCATCAATAAACAACACATCATGCGGCTCCAGGTTGGTCAACATAGCGGCTAAATCACCCGCTTTTTCCAACACCGGGCCGGAGGTGGTGCGCAAATTGACACCCATTTCATTAGCAACAATATTGGCCAGTGTGGTTTTACCTAAACCCGGAGGGCCAAATATCAGCACATGATCTAACGCATCACCGCGCTGTTTCGCCGCCTGGATGAAGATTTCCATTTGCTCGCGGACATGAGGTTGCCCGACATATTCAGCCAATAGTTTCGGACGGATAGCCCTGTCAATGCTCTCTTCATCACTGATAACACCCGCAGAGATCAGGCGGTCTGCTTCAATCATTTTAGACCCTTACTTCAATCATTATCTACCTCTACCTATAACGCGGCACGCAAAGCATCACGGATCAAGGTTTCACAATCTGCACCCGGTTTAGCTATTTTACTCACCAGGCGGCTAGCTTCTTGTGGTTTATAGCCCAAAGCCACCAGCGCAGAAGCGGCTTCCGCTTCGATATCGGCATCTGAGATTTGTGACGAATTACTGGCAGGCAACTGAATATCACCGGTATTGTTGAACAAGTCACCATTGAGGCCTTTAAAGCGGTCTTTCATTTCAACCACTAACCGCTCAGCGGTCTTCTTGCCGACCCCCGGTAATTTCACCAAGGTGGTAATATCTTCGCGTTCAACCGCAGCTACAAACTGTTGCGCAGACATTCCAGAAAGAATGGCCAGCGCCAGTTTTGGCCCCACACCGTTCACTTTTATTAATTCACGAAACAGTGCTCGTTCCTGTTTATCATTAAAACCGTATAGTAGTTGAGCATCCTCGCGAACCACAAACTGGGTAAAGATAATGGCTTCCTGCCCAATATCTGGCAGCTCATAAAAACAGGTCATAGGTAGTTGGATTTCATAGCCAACACCGTTAGTTTCCAGCAGCACCAGGGGTGGCTGTTTTTCCAGAATAATACCTCTGAGGCGCCCTATCACGTTTACTCTCTCCTCGTTTACCCACATTCGGGTATAACCATAATGGCTGTTTATAGCATAAAAAAGGCTGGATGGATATCCAGCCTACAATAACAGTTAACCTGCTCGCATTAAAATACCAGTCAGCGAAGCCTGCCGCGCGCCAACACCATTTGGGCATTGCCCAAACGCAGGGTATTTTGACTAAGATGGCAATGGGTTATGGCAATTGCCAGCGCATCAGCGGCATCTGCCTGAGGGTTTGCAGGAAGTTTCAACAGTGAGCGCACCATGTGCTGAACCTGGCTTTTTTCCGCCGCACCTGTGCCTACTACCGTCTGTTTAACCTGACGAGCGGCATATTCGGAAACCGGTAAATTCAGGTTTACCGCCGCAACAATTGCCGCTCCTCGCGCCTGCCCCAGTTTTAAGGCCGAGTCCGGGTTTTTCGCCATAAACACTTGTTCGATCGCAAAAAAATCGGGTTGGAACTGAGTGATAATTTCAGTGACACCTGCATAAATCAACTTCAGGCGAGTAGGCATATCATCAACGACAGTGCGGATGCAGCCACTGCCCAGATAGGTGAGCTGACGACCTTGTTGGCGAATTACGCCATAACCGGTGACACGGGAACCGGGGTCGATGCCTAATACGATCGCCATACCAGTTTATTCACCTTGTTCAGTGCTTCTAATGGCACCGGCCACAAAATGTGGCCAGTGTTATACCCGTCATACTTCAAGCGGCATGTGTGTTGGCAGCCTTACTACAACTCGAATTATTTAGGCTATTAAAATAGAGCTAAATAGCAGAATAAAAACACACTGACTTACAGTGTTGCTGCCACTTCATCAGAGATTTCACCGTTGTGATAAACCTCTTGCACATCATCTGAGTCTTCCAGCATATCAATCAGACGCAGCAGTTTTGGCGCAGTTTCTGCATCAAGTTCGGCTTTGGTTGATGGAATAAGAGAGACTTCAGCGCCTTCGGCAACCAGACCGGTAGCATCCAGTGCATCTTTCACCGCGCCGAGAGATTCCCAGGCAGTAAACACATCAATAGCGCCATCATCATAGACCACGATATCATCAGCACCCGCTTCCAGTGCTGCATCCATCACCGCATCTTCTTCCAAACCCGGTGCATAGGAAATAACACCTTTTTTGGTGAATAGATAAGACACCGAACCATCAGTCCCCAGATTACCACCGGTTTTGGTGAATGCATGGCGAACTTCAGATACGGTACGGTTACGGTTATCACTTAAGCATTCAACCATTACGGCAGTGCCGCCTGGGCCATAGCCTTCGTAAATGATGGTTTCCATATTGTTATCTTCATCACCACCCACACCACGAGCAATTGCGCGGTTCAGGGTGTCGCGTGTCATATTATTTGACAGCGCTTTATCGATAGCTGCACGTAACCGTGGGTTCGCACCAGGATCACCACCGCCCAGGCGTGCAGCGGTTACCAACTCACGAATAATTTTAGTGAAAATCTTACCGCGCTTGGCATCCTGTGCCGCTTTGCGGTGTTTTGTGTTGGCCCATTTACTATGACCTGCCATAAATAAGTATCTCCAAAATAGCCTAACTAGACTGAATAAAGAACGTACTCTTCAATCGCTTGCTGATTACTCCAGGACTTAGTCAATGCTGCGGCATCCGCAGCATCTAGCCACTGGTAAGCAAGATGTTCGGTAATCACAACATCCCGCTCTTCGGGTAACGCCAAACAGAACCAATGTTCTTTATTGCGCGTAACACCCGGCGCATAGCGACGGCGCAAATGCACAAAGAGTTCAAATTCCACACAGCGCTGGCAGTCGAACAGCTCCAGATTTTCACCCAGTATATCAATGCCGACTTCTTCCTTTACTTCGCGCTGGGCGGTTTCCAACGGCGTTTCATCACCTTCCAGACTGCCGGTGACCGACTGCCAAAAATCAGGATCATCACGCCGTTGTAACATCAACACCCGGCCACTGTTTCTGGCGTAGATCACCGCCAAAATAGACTCAGGGCGCTTATACCCGTCATCTTTCAAACTACAGGTGTGTTGGCTGCACTCAATCATCCGAATCACTTACCGATGTAAGCTCATCGGAATAATCTCGCTTGCCGCCTTCCTGCATCTTGAAATCTATTGGGTATGTATAATTCATTACTGATTCTCTTCTGCCGAGCTATCAGTGGCCCCTTTCTTCGCTACCACGCTGATAGACAGCTCTTGCAGTGAAGCAGGATTGGCAAAACTTGGCGCATCAGTCATCAGACAAGCCGCAGCCGTGGTTTTCGGGAAGGCAATAACATCACGAATGTTATCAGTACCGGTCAACAGCATAACCAGACGATCCAAACCAAAAGCCAGGCCCGCATGTGGTGGGGTACCGAATTTCAATGCATCCAGCAGGAAGCCAAACTTCTCACGCTGTTCTTCTTCATTGATGCCCAGAATACCAAACACTTGTTGCTGCATTTCAGTGCGGTGAATACGCACTGAGCCGCCACCCACTTCGTAGCCGTTAATGACCATATCGTAAGCATTGGCAATAGCGGTAGTCGGTGCCGCAGCCAGTTGCTCCGGGCTCATGTCTTTAGGCGCAGTGAACGGATGGTGCATGGCAGACAAGCCGCCTTCGCTATCGTCTTCGAACATTGGGAAATCAACGACCCACAACGGTGCCCATGAATCCAGTTTGGTCAATGCCAGGTCACGGCCGACTTTTAGACGCAACGCGCCCATCGCATCCGTCACCACTTTAAAGCTGTCAGCACCAAAGAACAGGATATCGCCGCTTTCAGCCTGAGTGCGGGCCAGAATAGCTTCCAGCACATCAGCACTGAGGAACTTAGCGATTGGGCTTTGTACACCCTCAACGCCAGCAGCACGATCATTAACTTTCAACCATGCCAAGCCTTTCGCACCATAAATACCGACAAACTGACCGTATTCATCAATTTGCTTACGCGTGACCTGCGCGCCACCCGGCACGCGCAATGCTGCGACACGGCCTTTGGCATCATTGGCTGGGCCGGAGAAAACTTTAAACTCGACATCTTTAACTAAATCAGCGACATCCACCAATTCCATTGGGTTGCGCAGATCCGGCTTATCAGAACCGTAGCGGCGCATAGCTTCGGCAAAGGTCATCACCGGGAAATCACCGAGATCGACGCCTTTGGTTTCCTGCCACAATTCGCGCACCAGTTTCTCCATCACTTCACGCACTTGGTCGGCGGTCATGAAAGAGGTTTCAACATCGATCTGAGTAAATTCTGGCTGACGGTCAGCACGTAAATCTTCATCACGGAAGCATTTTACAATCTGATAGTAGCGATCAAAACCAGACATCATCAGCAGTTGTTTGAACAACTGCGGTGACTGTGGCAGTGCATAGAACTTGCCTTTATGTACACGGCTTGGCACCAGATAGTCACGCGCACCTTCCGGCGTCGCTTTGGTCAGCATCGGGGTTTCAATATCCAGGAAACCATGGCTGTCCATGAAGCGGCGCACAAAGCTGGTAATTTTAGCGCGCGTTTTCAGGCGATCGGCCATCTCAGGGCGACGCAAATCCAGATAGCGATATTTCAGGCGCTGCTCTTCGCTGTTAGTCTGATTTGAGTCCAGTGGCAACGGCTCAGAACGGTTGATAATATTCAGTGTATTGGCAAAGATTTCCACTTCACCGGTCGACATATCTTTGTTGATTTGGCTGTCAGGACGTGCGCGCACAGTACCGGTAATCTGGATACAGAACTCATTGCGCAGTTCAGAAGCTTGCTCGTAAGCGGCTTTATGGTCGGGATCGAAGAATACCTGAACAATGCCTTCGCGGTCACGCATATCAATAAAAATCAGGCCACCGAGATCACGACGACGGTTAACCCAACCACAAAGTGTCACTTCTTGGCCAACATGGGACAGATTCAACTGCCCGCAATACTCAGTACGCATACAATATCCTTTTACTCAGCCGATGCCGCACGCGTTATGCACTGCCCGTGCGGCTATTTTCTGATGAGCCCTAATTTGAGCCTCAGCTACTACTGTCTGGTTTACTTTTATTATCTGGTTTGCTGTTACTGCCCGGCTTGAAATCTGTCGCGTACCAACCGGTGCCTTTCAATTGAAAGCCGGCCGCAGAGATAAGTTTCGATAACGCGGGCTGATGACACGCAGGACATTGAGTCAGTGGCGCGTCGGAAAATTTTTGCAATTTCTCTAATCGATGGTTGCAAGCGCTACACGCATATTCATATATAGGCATAGGTATTTTGGATTAAAGAGTGTTGAAAAAAGGGGGTCATTATAAAGGAAATTCGTGGCGTAGATAAGAGCGAACGCACAGCTCAGGCACGACAAAACCTCTTTCAGTACTGTTTTAACACATCATTTAACAAAATTATCTCCTCACAAGGACGTCCCGATAACATATGTTGGCATAAACTGGTCAGCAGATTAAGTTTATCGTCCAGAATTTATCCAATGATACCGAGGCATAACACCATGAAACTTGATGCAAAAACCACCGCATTGGTACTAATTGATTTGCAACAGGGAATTTTACCCTTTGCTAAAGGCCCTTACAGTGCAGAGCAGGTCGTCGCGACCAATGCTGGCCTGGCAGAACGCTTTCGTAAGCTCGGTGCCCCTGTGGTTTTCGTGCGCGTGGGTTGGTCAGATTCATTTGCTGAGGCGCTGAAACAACCGGTCGACCAACCTAGCCCAAGTCCGGCAGGTGGTTTACCTGAGTCATGGTGGACTTTCCCGTCAGAGCTTGCAGTTACAGATAGCGATATCAAAGTAATAAAACACCAATGGGGGGCGTTTTACGGTACCGATTTAGATTTACAACTGCGTCGCCGCGGGATCAAAACCATAGTGCTGGCGGGAATTGCCACCAATATTGGCGTTGAATCCACCGCCCGCGCCGCCTGGGAGCACGGTTATGAACTAGTGATTGCAGAAGATGGTTGCAGTACTGCCAGCACTGAAATGCAGCAATTCGCGGTTGAAAAAATCTTCCCCCGCATCTCCCGCGTACGCAACAGTATCGAGATCCTTGCAGCCCTGAGCGCGTAACGTTAAATTTGTGCTAACTGCGGACTTGTAGCGCCAAGTAAGAAGAGTTTACCCAAATTAATTGGTGTTACAGCTAGGCAGCAAATGAATAAATCCCGATGAGCTGACGTTGGTCAGTGATTCGGGTGCGTGAATGCAGCTAACAACGCTGTAGCGCCAAGTAAGAAGGGTAAAAGATGTATATAGGACTGCCGCAATGGCAACACCCAAGCTGGAACCGTTTGGGTATCAAGGACTTGGCTGATTACAGTCGCTACTTTAACTGTGTTGAAGGGAATACTACTTTTTATGCACTGCCACGGCTGGAAATAGTACAACGCTGGCGCGATATGACGCCCGATAACTTCCGCTTTTGCTTTAAATTCCCGGCGACTATAAGCCATCAAGCGGCTCTGCGTGACTGTGATAAGGATCTGCAAGCCTTTTACCAATGTCTGTCCCCGCTGCATGATCGGATTGGACAATTATGGTTACAGTTACCCGCCGCTTTCGGGCCAAATGACCTCAATCGTTTATGGCAATTTATTGATAAATTGCCGGCGGGTTTCCATTATGGCGTGGAAGTGCGTCACCCAGAATTTTTTGCTAAAGGTGATGCCGAACGCGCGCTCAACCAAGGCTTGCACCAGCGAGCAGTCAATCGAGTGATGCTTGATAGCCGCCCTATTCACGCGGCGAAGCCTCTCACTGAAGCGGTTCGTGACGCGCAAAGTAAAAAACCGCGCCTTCCTGTGCACGCGATCGTCACCGGCAGTCAGCCGTTGGTACGCTTTATTGGTGGTGACCAATGGGAGGATAACCTGGCATTGTTTGCGCCTTGGTTGCAAAAACTACCGCTATGGGAACAACAGTATCAGCCCTATGTTTTCATTCACACACCAGATAACAGCGACTCCCCCCAACAAGCACAAAAGATTTGGCAGCAATTAGCCACAGTGATTGCCACCTTACCCCCAGCCCCAGATTGGCCGGAACAAGATACGCTGTTTTAACCCTGACTGTGCATTTTTCACCCAAACACAGCACTACCTACAGGTCATGTTTATCCCTGTCTTACAAGTTCATCATTCCAAACACTAAACCGAGTATCAAGAAATGTGATTCCTACCATTTTTCTAGCGACAGTAACACGGTAGGCGGTTATCATTATCTGGCCAGTCTATGTTGGGCAATGGAGTTAAAAATGGTTAGCTCGCTTTATGTGGTGTTGGGCGCACTGTTATTGATCAAGCTTTCATTTGATGTAGTTAAATTGAGAAATCAGTACCGAGTCGCTTATGGCGACGGTGGTTTTTATGAATTACAAACCGCCATCCGTGTACATGGCAACGCTGTGGAATATATTCCTATTGCTGTCATTTTACTCATTATGATGGAAATGAACGGTGCTGAAACATGGATGCTCCATATCTGTGGATTGATGCTGATAGTTGGCCGCCTGCTACATTATTATGGTTTACGTCATCGCGAAATTCGCTGGCGCCGCTCCGGGATGAGCGCCACCTATGTTTCGTTGGTTTTGATGATTATTGCTAATATTTACTACCTGCCTTGGGATCAGATTTTCAGCCTGACCTAATAGGCCTGTTCGGATTGTTGCTCGGTTCCCAAACGGAACACAGTTAGTTCGGGCGGCTAATTGCCGCCTTCATGCCTGCCCTCACCTCTCTACTATCCACTCGCGCTTTATCGCGCTCATTTGTTCTGTTTTCTGTTATAATACGCGCCTTTAATTTCTTGTTCATTTCTTACTTAGTCAATGACAGCCATGCCAAAACGCGAAACGCAATCTCTACACGATACGCAACAGCAACCTGGGCCAACAGCGCCACAGCGTGATAGCCTGTTTGCTGCCCCTATTGCCAAGTTAGGTGACTGGACTTTCGACGAAAAGGTCGCTGAAGTCTTCCCTGATATGATAAGCCGATCGGTGCCCGGCTATTCCAACATCATCTCGATGATAGGCATGCTGGCTGAGCGTTTTGTGCAACCCAATAGCCAGATTTACGATCTTGGCTGCTCACTCGGTGCGGCAACACTGTCAATGCGGCGTAATATCAAAGTCGAAGGCTGTAAAATTATTGCCGTGGATAACTCACCGGCAATGGTTGAACGCTGCCGCCGTCATATCGATGCCTTCCGGGCAGAAACGCCAGTAGACGTGGTGGAGTCCGATATTCTGGATATCCAGCTTGAGAATGCCTCAATGGTGGTGCTTAACTTCACGCTGCAATTCCTTGAGCCAGCGGATCGCCAACGGCTGCTCAATCAGGTATACCAAGGGCTACGCCCAGGTGGTGCCTTGGTGCTGTCAGAGAAGTTCAACTTTGAAGATAATGATGTTGGTGAATTACTGTTCAATATGCATCATGATTTTAAGCGTGCGAATGGCTATAGCGAGCTGGAAATCAGTCAGAAACGTAGCATGCTGGAGAATGTCATGCTGACGGATTCGGTTGAAACCCATAAAAAGCGTCTGCATCAGGCCGGTTTCGAGCACGCGGAAGTGTGGTTCCAATGTTTTAATTTTGGTTCGTTAATTGCCCTGAAAGCGGGAGAGGCTCAATGATTGAATTTGGCGATTTTTACCGGCTGATTGCCAAAGGCCCGCTAAGCCCATGGCTAGACACCCTGCCCGCTCAGCTCAGTGCCTGGCAGCGCGAATCATTACACGGTAAGTTTAAAACTTGGTTTAACGCTGTTGAGCACTTGCCGCAGCTCACGCCAACCTCGCTGGATTTACGCGAGGGTGTGCGGGCAGAGATGACTCCGCCGATTTCAGCGGGGCAACGTGAAGGGATGGAAAACATGTTGCGCGCCCTGATGCCCTGGCGCAAAGGTCCCTTCTCTTTGTATGGGTTAGATATTGACACTGAATGGCGTTCCGACTGGAAATGGCAGCGAGTTTTGCCACACATCAGTCCACTAGCAGGTCGCACTATTCTGGATGTCGGGTGTGGCAGCGGGTATCACTTATGGCGCATGATTGGTGAAGGTGCACATCTGGCGGTGGGAATCGACCCAATGCAGCTATTTTTATGCCAGTTTGAAGCTATTCGTAAATTGCTTGGGGGTGACCAGCGAACCCATGTGTTGCCATTAGGTATTGAACAACTGCCGGAACTGGCGGCCTTTGATACCGTATTCTCAATGGGCGTGCTGTATCATCGCCGTTCACCGTTGGATCACCTCTATCAACTTAAAAATCAGTTGGTTAATGAGGGAGAACTGGTGCTTGAGACCTTAGTGGTCGAAGGTGATAGCCAGCAGGTATTAGTGCCCGGTGATCGGTATGCTCAGATGCGGAATGTGTATTTTATTCCCTCGGCCCCAGCCCTGAAAGCCTGGCTGGAAAAATGTGGGTTTGTCGATGTCAGAATTGCCGATATGGCCGTGACCACTACCGATGAGCAACGCCGTACCGATTGGATGACCAGTGAGTCATTAGCTGAATTCCTCGATCCGAACGATCCCACTAAAACGGTTGAAGGTTATCCGGCCCCACTCCGAGCAGTACTCATCGCCCGTAAACCATAAAAAACCCCGGCCTGATTGGCCGGGGCATTGACAACTTTACCACTGCAAATGCGCAAAATCTAAGCAGATTGTGGTAACGGCGCGCCCATCACCAACAAACTTTTCATCGCTTCAACCACTTCACCGTCTACACAATAATGAGCAAACTCATCAACATCGCTGTCGGCGCACATTGTCACACCCGCTTTGCGGTATTTCATCGTTGACGGCACAGTTCGGCCAGCAGAGCTGTGAAGCTCCCGAATACCGGCATCAATAAATTTCTGCATATTCGTGAGACGAACCCCCGCCCCGGCCATGATAATCGGTCCTTGCCCCTGAGTGGCAGCAACTAAATCTTTCAATAATGCCAGCCCCAACTCAGCATTCTGTTGCTGACCTGAGGTTAAAATTCGCGCCACATTCAGATCCGCTAATTGTTGTAACGCAATCATTGGGTTCTGACACATATCAAATGCCCGATGGAAAGTGACCGCCAATGAGCCACTAATAGACATAATTTCTCGCATCCGGCGCATATCAATGTGACCATCAATATCCAGCACGCCCACGACCACCCCGGCAAACCCCATATCACGGATTCTGGCAATATCATTTTTAATGATGGCGAAATCATTGTCGCTGTAGCAAAAATCCCCCCCGCGCGGGCGAACGATTGGGTGTACGGGAATGGTAACCGTCTCTCTGGCCTGCATTAATGCACCGATGCTCGGCGTTAAACCCCCTTCGGACTGACCGCAGCATAATTCAATCCGGTCGGCTCCTGCCTTTTCTGCTATTTGCGCGCAATCCACGCTATAGCAACAAATTTCCAATTTAGTCATTCTCTCCCCCGTTTGACGGATGCCACTGCGGCAGTAAATACCCTATGACTTCTCAGCATATAAATATCGGCTTAATAGTTAATAGACAAATAGTTAATCGACTAAATAACAGGCTAAATAATGTCTCACACTAAAAAAGCGTTAATCAAGCACACTGAGGCATTCACTATGGCACTCATTTTGAATCCATGAGTAGACGCCAGTCACAGTGATAACCATAAGTGATAGTCGGTATCGAAATAAATAACCCATATACGTTAGCCATTACGCTCACTAGCTACAATTTGCCGCAAAGTATAAGGGTGAAACTTAATGGTTATCTCACCATCACTCACCGCAAATGTTGGATTGGCTAAGCGCTCATGCTCGCCTTGCGGAGAACTAAACTTAGTCCTAACCCCCTCTGGCAGGGTAGTCGGTAATAAGGCGCGTGCCCGCTGCATCAAGGTTTGTGGGTCACCCAGTAGTACCAGTTCAACATGTTCCCACCCTTCATGGGGATAATATGTTTTCCCCGGATAAGGTAATTCCACACAATCTATTTGCCAAGGCCCAACAACTAGTGGTGGCGTTAAATCGAACAAACAAATAGATCGGCCATTAATTTGTGTTTCGGACATCAAATTGCCACATTGCTGTAAACCACTGCGCCAGCGTTGTGCCGTTTCTGTTTGATGACAGCGCAATGAAATATGGTCAGCACTGAATTGCGTCAAATCCAGATTTAATTTAGCCGCGAAAACAACCAGCTTTTGTTCAAAATAGGGCAAGTCTGTGAATAAGTCCGATAATTCGACGATATCTTTCAGGCTGCTCATTTTATTCTCCTGTTAACTGTTATTTCCGGCACTGAAGCGGCCATAATCTACAGTTATTAGTTCTAATCAGCCATATTTAATCTATCCCCGTCATTCTTCAAGCTGCATGCGCGTTGGCTGCTCTCGCTCACTCGAATTATCCAGGGTATATACACACAATAATCCGCTATTCCATTTATGACAGTAACCACCGGCCTGATGCTGACGTCGGGGGCCAAATATGGTATAAATCCTGCCATCTTGTGACTCACGCTCTGCCAAACCTTCCCGCTGCTGGCGTGACAGGTTTTTTGGCCCCGTTTGAATTAACTGGCACAGAGATGCTCGTGTGCGTCATTAATATGTTTTTTGTGCGTAATTAAGGTAACCCGGTGAATATTCAGGCTCTTCTCTCAGATAAAGTCAGCCAGGCGCTGATTGCAGCAGGTGCTCCAGCAGGCAGCGAACCTCAGGTTCGCCAATCTGCCAAAGCTCAATTTGGCGATTATCAAGCTAACGGTGTGATGGCCATTGCCAAAAAACTTGGCATGCAGCCCCGACAACTGGCAGAAAAAGTCATTGAACTGCTCGATCTTGACGGTATTGCCAGCAAAGTCGAAATTGCAGGCCCCGGTTTTATCAATATCTTCCTTGATCGTCAATGGGTTGCCAGCAAAGTAGAAGAAGCGCTGAAGGCCCCTAAACTGGGCGTTCAGCCAGTTGAGCCACAAACTATTGTGGTTGACTATTCTGCACCTAATGTGGCTAAACAGATGCATGTTGGTCACTTGCGTTCGACCATCATCGGTGACGCTGCGGTACGGACTTTAGAGTTCCTGGGCCACAATGTTATTCGTGCCAACCACGTCGGCGACTGGGGCACCCAGTTCGGTATGCTGATTGCTTATCTGGAAAAAATGCAAAACGAAAATGCCAGCGACATGGGCTTATCGGATTTGGAGCTTTTCTATCAGCAAGCCAAGAAAACCTATGATGAAGATGAAGAATTTGCCAAGCGTGCCCGCGCTTATGTGGTGAAACTGCAAAGCGGTGACGAATATTGCCGTCAGATGTGGCGTAAATTGGTGGATATCACCATGGCGCAAAACCAAATTGCTTACGACCGCCTGAATGTCACCCTGACCAAAGATGATGTGATGGGTGAAAGCCTGTATAACGCCATGTTGCCTGAGATTGTGGCTGACCTGAAAGCCAAAGGGCTGGCAGTGGAAAGCGAAGGTGCGACCGTTGTCTATCTGGATGAATACAAAAATAAAGATGGCGAACCTATGGGCGTCATTATCCAGAAAAAAGATGGCGGCTATCTCTACACCACCACCGACATCGCTTGTGCCAAATACCGTTACGAGACACTAGGCGCAGACCGCGTGTTGTATTACATCGACAGTCGTCAGCACCAACATCTGATGCAGGCTTGGACTATCGTCCGTAAAGCTGGTTATGTGCCGGAATCTGTTCCATTAGAGCATCATATGTTTGGCATGATGCTGGGCAAAGATGGCAAACCATTTAAAACCCGCTCCGGCGGTACAGTCAAACTTTCCGATTTGCTGGATGAAGCCATCGAGCGTGCGGGTAAACTGATTGCCGAGAAAAACCCGGATATGCCTGCAGATGAACTCAAGCAAGTGGTTGAAGCTGTTGGTATTGGTGCCGTGAAGTATGCCGACCTGTCAAAAAGCCGCACCACTGACTATATCTTTGACTGGGATAACATGCTGGCACTGGATGGCAATACTGCGCCTTACATGCAATATGCCTATACCCGTGTGGTTTCAGTATTTAAGCGCGCTGGTATTGATGAAAGTAACCTGACCTTGCCGTTAGTGATCACAGAAGACCGCGAAGCTGCACTAGCTACCCGCTTGTTGCAGTTTGAAGAGGTCATCACTACCGTGGCCCGTGAAGGGACACCGCATGTGATGTGTTCTTATCTATATGACCTGGCCGGTTTGTTCTCCAGTTTCTACGAGCATTGCCAAATCCTGAATGCTGATAGCGAAGAGAGCCGTCAGAGCCGCCTGAAACTGGCCATGCTAACAGCAAAAACCCTGAAACAAGGGCTGGATACCTTAGGTATTCAAACGGTTGAACGGATGTAGTTTGTTATTGCGTCAATCACCTCAAAGGCACCCAAAAGGTGCCTTTTGTGTTACTAAAGAATCAGTTCGTTCTGCGAGCAAAATCGCGCAATTTAAATCCAAGCAAAGCAAGTGCTGCAAAGTAGGCAATCACCCCCGCAGTCACAACAGCAGAAAGCCGTAGCAGGCGATAAGCCATACCCCCGACATCCCAGTCAGGCATGACCCACAATAACCCTAGCAACACCACTGACATCACCACCACACCAATCACCAATTTAGTCAGGAACACCGCCCAACCTGGTTGCGGCTGAAAAATCTTCTGCTTACGTAACTGCCAATATAACAAGCTCGCATTCAGACAAGCCCCCAAACCAATCGACAGTGACAAGCCGGCATGTTTAAGTGGCCCGATGAAAATCAGGTTCATAACTTGAGTGATTATCAGCGTAATAATGGCGATTTTGACCGGTGTTTTTATGTTCTGACGTGAGTAAAAACCTGGGGCCAGTACTTTTACAACAATCAACCCCATCAATCCGACTGAATAGGCCACCAGCGCACGTTGTGTCATCAGCGCATCAAACGCACTGAATTTCCCGTATTGGAATAATGAAACAACCAATGGTTTGGCTAAAATGCCCAAAGCCACCGCACTTGGCAATGCCAGCAGGAAACACAGGCGCAACCCCCAATCCATCAACTTAGAATATTCATCATGATTGCCGCTGGAGAAGCTTTTTGCCAATGAAGGCAACAAGATAGTCCCCAATGCAACTCCCAGCACACCGGAGGGGAACTCCATCAAGCGGTCAGCATAATACATCCATGACACCGAGCCTGAGACCAGGAATGATGCAAAAATGGTATTGATAATCAGGGAGATCTGGCTCACGGACACACCCAGAATAGCAGGCCCCATTTGGCGCATTACTCGCCATACACCGGCATCTCGCAGCGATAACCGAGGCAATACCAACATACCTATCTTTTTCAGATGAGGAAGCTGGTAGCCCAATTGCAGTACTCCCCCGACTACCACCGCCCAAGCCAGTGCCATGACTGGTGGATTGAAGTAAGGTGCAGCGAAGAGTGCAAAACCTATCATGCTGATATTCAGAAAGGTTGGAGCAAACGCCGGAATTGAAAAGCGGTTCCAGGTATTAAGAATCGCCCCCACCAGCGATGCTAACGAAATCAGCAAGATATAAGGGAATGTCACTCGCAGTAATGCAGAAGTTAATGCAAATTTGTCTGGTGTGTCGGTGAAGCCGGGCGCAGTAATAAAAATGACCCAGGGTGCAGCCAGCATCCCCAATACTGTCACCACTGCCAGAATAAGCGTTAATAAACCGGAGACATAGGCAACAAATGTCCGGGTTGCTTCCTCACCTTGCTGGCTTTTATATTCGGCCAGAATCGGTACAAAAGCCTGTGAAAAAGCCCCTTCAGCGAAGATACGCCGTAATAAATTAGGTAATTTGAATGCGACAAAAAAGGCATCCGTTGCCATACCGGCACCAAAAACCCGCGCGACAATCGCATCGCGAGCAAAGCCCAACACGCGGGAAAACATGGTCATTGAACTGACAGCTGCCAGTGATTTCAGTAGATTCATAGGTTTTTCTGATCTGTTTTCCGATCTGTATTTGCAAAATACGCTGTAAATATCAACGCCTGCTATAAGCAGGCGCTGCTTCTACCCAATATTGGATGGATTGTATCAGTTCTGGCCGGCTATTCCGCCACCTGCTGTTGTAACAGAATCTCTATCATTCGTTGCGCGAGGATAGCCTCTTCACCTGACACTTGTGGTGTCGTCTGGTTACTGACCGCGGCAATAAAGTGATGAACAGCACCGCTAAAGCCTCGTTGTTCTAATGTGGTTTGCCAACCAGGTGCGGGCAAATTTATCACTTGCCCGTCGGACTCCTGCTGCCATTGGCGCATATCCGTAATCTGATAGCAGGTACCGGGGCTAACCGCTTGCACACTTTCGCGTTGAGTTCCGCCGTGGCGATGCATGCTGGTGGTGATCAGACAATCCCCCGCCTGGAAATGGTGTTCGGCATACAGCATCTGCTGTTGTGGGTTTGTTTGTATCACCCCACTCAATAATTTTGCCGTCGCCCCCCCCAGCCACAGCGCCGTATCCACCACATGCAGATAATCATCAAGCAAGGTAAAACGGACATCATTTGGCCCGATACTATTCTGCCGATGTTTCTCCATACGCAGCGATGCAGGGTGACTCATTTGCTGCTTAAGCTGCTGATATAAAGGTGCGAAACGTCGATTAAACCCCACCATTAGCGCCAACCGTTGCTTCGCCGCCAGTGCAATCAATTGCTCAGACTGCGCAATAGTTTCAGCTAATGGTTTATCGACATAAACATGGATCCCGGCCTGCAATAACGCGCTCACCACCTGAAAATGGCTCGCGGTACTGCTGTGGACGAAGATGGCATCACATTCAGCGGCCAGGGAATCCAATCGTGAGAAGTAACGCATGCGATAGCTGTCACATACTGGTTGTGCTTTTATCTGATTGGGAGAAAACGCCCCCACCAATTGCCAGTCCTGCGCTTGGGTCAAAATAGGCAAATAAGCCTTTTGCGCAATGCCGCCAAGGCCGACAATGCCGACGCGTAGTTTTTTATCAACACCGGATTGTTTCATAGCATCCTTATTAATCATCCAGCTGTATCAACACTTCGTCCAGACGACGAGTCAGCGCCATGACCTGCTGTTCGAGCTGAGCGACTCTGGCTTCAAGATCACGGCCCCCTTCTGGCGCACTTTGTGCTGCTGAAGACAGGGGTACAATATCGCCACTGAGCAGATGCATAAAGCGGCTTTCTCGTTTGCCTGGCTCGCGCGCTAAGCGCACCACGAAAGGCCCATCATCGCGTAAAGATAACTGATTGAGTACTTCCTCAGTTTCAGCCACATCAGAAAACTCATACATCCGGCTGGTACGAGTACGCAACTCGCCCGGCGTCTGTGCGCCGCGCAAAAATAGTGTGGTCATCACGGCCAGTTCAGCGGGAGAAAACTTCAAATTGCCAAATTCTGAATTACAAAAACGGTGCTCATACTTCATCACCCGATTGCCGCTTTGGGTGCGGATAAGGTGTTTTTTCAACAAAAAATCCAGTGTTTGTTGCACCTCTGATTCAGATAACTCCATTACTGGTTCACGGTTGGTTTTCTGATTACAGGCAATCGTCACACCATTGAGTGACATCGGATATTGCTCTGGCGTGGTCACTTGTTTTTCCAGTAAACAGCCAATAACTCTGGCTTCCTGTGCATTTAAACTGTGTTTCATCCTGACCTCAGCGAGTTGGCGTCCATTCTTTGTTAGTCAAAGCCGTCAGCACATGATCGCGCCATTGACCATCAATTAATAAGTAATCTTTCGCGTAGCCTTCACGTTCAAATCCAAGGCGTTCGAGCAAATTACCGCTACGATGATTATGCGGCATATAGTTAGCCATAATACGATGCATCCGCTCTTGCCGCTGCATGTAGCGAATCAGGGGTTGTAAGGCTTCAAACATCAGCCCCTGCCCCTGCCAGCGCTCACCTAATGAATAGCCAAGAAAGCAGGCATGGAACGAACCGCGCAACACATTGCTAAAATTCGCCACACCACGGACTTCTTTTTCTTCTGGATCTAACAAAATAAAATAATAGGCGCTGCCTTGTTTTTGCAGTTCCATTATCATTCCCAGCCGGGCCTGCCAGCCAGAAGGCATGCAATGACTTTGATCACGCACCGGCTCCCAGGGTTTAAGAAATGCCTGATTTTCAGCGTAATACTCCGCCATGCGATACGCATCACGCTCATTAACCAACCGTAGTGACATTCGGTCTGTTGTTAAGCGGATTTTAGGTGTTGCTGAATGATAGCCGAACATCTGCTCCCCTTTGGCTATGCGCTGTACTCAATTAGCGACAATCTTTTTTATTCAATATACCTGTTGTCGGGCTGCCACGTAAAACGATGGCCGCGCTCTTTTGACACATCAGTACAGAAAAATTGCGCAACTAAAGAGCCAAAAAGGCATTTTATTATGAAACTGTCGGTGAGGTAACGTATTGACGATAAAAAATATTATCAATCCGAATTCTGCATTCTTGTCATCTTAACCAGGTTTGTTAGACAGATGCACCACAGCAAATTGAAACTGCTGATCACTATCGCCATCATTTGAAAATTTTCCCGTCATAAAATCAATTCTATTATATAGGCTGACTCGAACATCCAATTAGTTTCATTATATCCGTAGCAATTTGTTATTCGCTCTGCCAAATTAAATTACAGGCTATTTACATTGATACATCCATTATGTGTTCTTTTTGCAGTAGCTCTGCCAGGCAATATTTACAACGATAAAAAACAGACTCAGATTAATGATTAAATGCATGAAACCCCTGCACAAAACATAAGCAATTCTCTTCCCTAATTTGTCTATTTGTATTAAAATTTCGCTGAAGGAAAATAAGGATCATCAACAAATAATTAAGGGACATTATGGACATTCATCTTAATCAAAAAAGTAGATTTATCGAGTATTATCAAGCCATTGCAATGACTAACAGTGACAAGCTATTAAGGGTAGCCAGAGATGTTTCGCGTTTTGTTCTTCGTGATGCTCTCGTTAGGGCAAGGTTTGAAAATGAAATAAAAGATTTTATTAGTGAACAGATGAAAATAATAAAATCAGCCAGAACGGAATCTGATTGCAAGATAGCTATCGATAATTTGAATAAAGAGTGCAGCCATCTCCTTGAACAAGATCTTATGCTGAAAACCAAACGAGCCAAAACTGTTGTCTCTATAGAACTTAAAAAAGATCGAGATACTTGGGGCTATGTCATACAAGGAGTTAATATAGTAGTTAGTGGACTTACAATTGTCGCAGGATTTACTTTAGTGGCAGGGACTGTAATGTCTGGGAATGTGATAGGAGTTATAAGTGGGGCAACAATAATTTTACATGGCTTTAATGGTTTCCAGGAAGGTATTAAAAATCTGATAAGCGGGTCTGACTCCTCAACAGGCTTTATGCTAAACGGTTATATAGCGACCGCTGAATTTTTAGGCTTTGAGAAAAAAGTGGGTGTGTTAGCCTATAACTTTATGAGTATTGGATTATCAGGTTATGGAATGGCAAGAATGGTTCTGAAACCTGATGCTTGGAGACTGTTTAGACATATCCCAACTGATTATGTGAGAAACATAAAAACTATGGGATATGGTTCATTAGCCATTGAAGGCACCGGTAATACTTTATCAGTTAAAGCAATTAACGATAGCCAATAACGCTAATCACATTATTCTTTCAATGACACAAAGAATAACTTCGCTCCTAATAGCATGGGAGCGATAAAATACATAACTATAAGACCAAATGTCAGAGCTACACTATATGATATAAAATCAAGGAAATCACCTAAAATAAAAATTGCCAACCCAATCAATAAAAATAAAACTTTCAACAATGTCATAACTAAAAAGAGTTTTTTTAGCTTTCCTATGACAACGTCAAAGGTAGAATTATTCCCGATAGCTTGTTTGCGTATAAACTCAATATCCCTTTTTGAGATAAATTTTTTCTCTGATAACAACATCTCAATACTTTTATCGTCCATAATAACCTACTATCCGCATTAAACAATTTTATATGGTATCGTATTTTCGTGTGATGCTGCAATCATACAACTTAAAATTAGGATTTTTGCTTGCACAGTTTATACTTAGCACCAGTAATAGCTGTCGGGTTCACTGATATCAAAGTTGCTTGAGATAAACGTCAGACTATGGGATATGGTTCATTAGCGATTGAAGGCACCGGTAATGCTTTATCAGTTAAAGCAATTAACGATAGCAAATAACGCTAATAAAATTACTCTTTCAGTGATACAAATAATAACTTCGCTCCTAATATAACGGGAGCGACAAAGTTCATTATAACAACACCAATAATCGCAGCAATAACATAAGATTCAAAATCCGAAAAATCACTGGTGATAAAGATATTGATACCAATTCCAATAAGCAGGAAATGTAAAAAAATAGTTCCCAATGAAATTCGCTTGAGTTGTGCTATAGCAATCTTAAATGAAATGTTATTCCCGATAGCTTGTTTGCGTATAAACTCAATATCCCTTTTTGAGATGAATTTTTTCTCTGATAACAACATCTCAATACTTTTATCGTCCATAATAACCAGCTATCCAAATCAAACAATTTTATATGGTATCTTATTTTCGTGTAATGCTGCAATCATGCAACTTAAAATTAGGATTTTTGCTTGCACAGGTTATACAGTAGCACCAGTAATCGCTGACGGATTCACTGTTATCAATGTTTATTGAGATAAATATCAGGCTATAATTTTTATATACTACTAAAAGATGCCAGAAAACAAAGTTGGCCTATTGTCTTTGTTTCTCTACAGGTGGATTTCATATTTATTATCAACAATTGTTACCCCATTTGGCTGCTGCCCCCAAACTGCCCGTAACACGCATTGATGATGTCTCTGCTGATAACTCCGATGACAAATAATTTCAATATGGAACTATCGGTGCGTTTTTTTACCTTTAAATGCTGAGGAACTTTCTGCACACAGCCAAACCCTATGATTCGCGTTTAGAAGTAAAGCGGTTTTTTATTTATCATATTGATTTTTAACGAAATACATAGGGTTACCAGCCTGTCGAGTCATCCCATAACCACCACCGTGTTTCTCTGTAGAAACACGTGTGTAGCAGTATGCAGCCCTATTATTAGTTGTTATCATTATTATTGATCTTACAAAGGATATAGTTTGTATAATACTTCAAACTATATCCGTATTTTCTATTCCCTCCTTTTTGAATTTCTGACGGTGAAGCATGGCCTTGGTATCGCAAGCTCGGAGCTTGGGTAAGTACTTTTTATTGCTTGATAACTTATTAGTTGTGTTGGGTTTCTTCGTTGTTTTCCCACTCATCTCTATCCGATTTGTCGATCAGTTAGGTTGGGCTGCGGTCCTCGTGGGGCTGGCACTGGGATTAAGGCAACTGGTGCAACAAGGGCTTGGCATCTTCGGCGGTGCTATCGCTGACCGTTTTGGCGCAAAACCCATGATAGTCACCGGTATGCTGATGCGTGCGGCAGGGTTTGCCTTAATGGCGATGGCCGACGAACCCTGGATACTGTGGCTAGCTTGTGCTCTGTCTGGTTTGGGAGGAACCCTCTTTGACCCGCCACGTACCGCCTTGGTTATCAAGTTAACTCGCCCCCATGAGCGTGGCCGTTTCTATTCCCTCTTGATGATGCAAGACAGTGCGGGGGCAGTCATCGGCGCATTGATCGGCAGTTGGCTGCTGCAATACGACTTTCATTTTGTCTGCTGGACCGGCGCGGTTATCTTTATATTGGCCGCCGGCTGGAACGTCTGGCTGCTGCCGGCTTATCGAATTTCCACCGTACGCGCGCCGATGAAAGAAGGCCTGATGCGCGTGCTACGTGATCGCCGTTTTGTCACCTATGTCCTAACCCTGACTGGATATTACATGTTGTCGGTGCAGGTCATGCTGATGCTGCCGATTGTAGTCAATGAAATTGCCGGCTCCCCTGCCGCCGTTAAATGGATGTATGCCATTGAAGCCGCACTCTCACTGACTTTGCTCTATCCGATTGCCCGCTGGAGCGAAAAGCGTTTTCGCCTTGAACAGCGTTTAATGTTCGGTTTGTTGATAATGACATTGAGCCTATTCCCTGTAGGCCTAATTACCCATCTGCAAACATTGTTTATGTTTATTTGCTTCTTCTATATGGGTTCTATTATTGCCGAACCCGCCCGCGAGACACTGAGTGCTTCACTGGCAGATTCGCGCGCACGCGGTAGCTATATGGGCTTTAGCCGTCTTGGGCTGGCCCTCGGTGGTGCGCTGGGTTACACCGGCGGGGGTTGGATGTACGATACCGGCCGAACGCTGGAAATGCCCGAGTTACCCTGGTTCCTGCTGGGCGTTATTGGTTTAATTACCCTCGTTGGGCTGTACTGGCAATTTAATCAACGCCGTATTGAGTCAGCCATGTTAAGCGGCAGCTAGCGTGTCACTCGCCGGAGCAGCCCGCTCCGGCGTTACCCATCCCGATTCAGGGTTATCTGATTGGCAACCAGCATACTCTGCTGCACTATTCTCCATCCCAACCATCATTGAACAAACAGGGTAAATAATACAAAACGATATGCTAACCAGTTACTATTAGGTCAATTCGGTTTGTTTAATGTCATTGTTACGAGGCTTTAATGAATAAATTAATGTGGGGCGCTGCGGCGCTGGTGGTTACTGCGACACTGGTTGGCTGTAACCAACTGACTCAGTACACTTTGAGCGAACAAGAAGTTAATGATTATCTGCAAAAACATAATAACTATGAAAAACAGATTGGTATCCCAGGGCTGGTTGATGCTCATATCACGTTAACACAATTGCAGAGCCAAATTGGTCGTGCTGAACCCGGCAAAGTCACATTAACCGGTAATGCCAAAGTCGATATTACGTCGATCCTTGGCCCGCAAACTGCCGACATGACATTAACCTTAAAAGCGCAACCAACATTTGATCGCGAAAAAGGTGCCATCTTCCTGAAAGATATGGAATTGACTGACTATACGGTGAAACCGGAGAAAATGGATTCAGTGATGAAAGCACTGACACCTTATTTAAATCAGTCACTGAAATCTTATTTTGATCAGCAACCTGCTTATGTGCTGGACGGTGAAAAGAGTAAAGCTGAGGCGATGGCGAGAAAATTGGCAAAAGGCTTAGAAGTGAAACCGGGCCAATTAGTCATCCCACTAACGGACTAATTGGCACCGCACATTTAATCATAATGATACGGGGTGCTTACTCCTCCGTATCACTGTTTTCTGAAAGTTCATCCCACATGGCCTGCAATGCTTCGCGGCTCAGCTGTGCCAAAGTGCGATAAAAACCACTGGTGGCATGAGCTTCAACTTTACCCAAAAAACGGCCACACCAAGGCAGTAGATAAGCATCAAACAGTTCGATTTGCGCCGCCACTTCATCTTCCGCAGCTTGATCTTCCAGCCACGAGGCCGCCAGTAATAAACCACCAAAATGGTCTGTTGGCGCTTCTCCTAGCGGCATACCGCGTTGTTGAAGAAAAGCTCTAACCTCGGCTTCTGGGCGAGCATCTTCATAATCGGAACCATAAGGCGAAACACTGCGTTCGTCGCCCACAAACAGAGCATTATAATCCGCGGCCAGAGCTTCAGGCAGATACTCCTGTTGCAGACGTACCAATAACTCACTTTGTTCTAGTGGCCAATGCTGTTCTAATTTACCCTGACTGATCAACGTAAAAAGTGGTTCTAACAGTGGGTCCTGTGGCTGACGATAAAAAAGCGACCCAAGAATGCGACACACCAGAGAAAAATCATTCATTTACATCATCCTGTTTCTTATTGGTTTCTAAATCAAAGAAATGTGACAACGTCACATAAAAATCACAACCCGGCCAACTCCGGTATCGGCGCTCGGCCACGCTGCTCAAGGAAATTCAGCAAACGTCGCGGGCTGACATTCAAAATTCGCTCTTGCGGGAAATTCACTTCAGCAATAATGCGCTCACAATGTTCAAAAATTCCCAATGAATAAGCAATATGGGAATCCGAACCCAAGGCCAGCCAGCCACCAGCATCCCTTACTGCTTCAGCAATAGCGCGACAATTAGCTTCGCTCCCTTTACGTGAATGTGTAAATGATGAGTTATTCAATTCCAGCGCCACATTATATTTTGCAGCAGCTTCAGCAATAGCTTTAATATCAACCGGATACTTAGGGTTACCGGGGTGGCTGATGATATGCACATTCCCCTGCGCCATCGTGGCAATCATCGCCTGAGTATTAGCGGCCTTATCTTGAGGCGGGAACACTGGCTCGTGGAAACCGGCAATCAGCAAGTCTATGGCATCCAGCATCGGGCCGGTACAATCAATGTCGCCGTCCAGATTTTTAATATTCGCTTCTATGCCACGCAAGATCCCCACGCCATCAACCAACCGCGGCCATACTCGCATGTTCATAAAGTGCCAATAATGCGGGGCATCAGCCATATCCGGGCCATGATCAGTAATGGCAAACAGTTTGATATTTTTTAGCTTAGCTTCGGCGATATAATCGTGCAGGGTACTGTAAGCATGGGTGCTGGCAATGGTATGCATATGTAAATCAACAGGATACATGACTACTCCACAAGGTCTTTTTAAGGCGGGATAGCTTTTTTGCAGGCAAAGCATAGTGCGCTAATGATAGCAGGAATTCTTCTCATCAGCAGCGCTAAAACCTCGCCGGCAATCTCGTTAGTCCCCTCAAACCGTAGCAGCCCCTAAATCAGTACCCCCTCACAACATCAACCAACCCAACAGGTTCCCTTCCTGCTTCCATTGCCTGAATATTGGCAACCACCTGATCCATTGCTACCTCTGGCAAGGTAACCGCAGCAATATGTGGCGTAATGGTGACTCGGGGATGGCTCCAGAAAGGATGCATTGACGGCAGTGGTTCTTCAGCGAACACATCTAATGTCGCCGCCGCGACTTGCCCGGCATTCATTGCTGCCAGTAAATCCCGCTCCAATAAGTGCGCTCCCCGTGCAATATTGATGATATAGGCATTGGCATTCAGTTGTGAAAAGAGAGACTGATTAAGGATACCGGCTGTCTGTGGGGTATGGGGCAAGAGATTAATCAGCAATTGTGTCCCCTGAATGAAAGCGGGTAACTTTTCTTGACCAGCGAAACTGGTCACTCCATCAATGTGTTTTGGCGTACGGCTCCAACAACGGACAGTAAAGCCAAACTCGGCCAGCTTGTGGGCAACACTTTTCCCTAATACGCCTGCGCCGAGAATGCCTATGGTGAATTTATCGTGTTGATGCGGTTCGAGGGGTTGCCACAACTTCTGTTGTTGTTGCAACTGATACTCATCCATACGACGGAAATAGCGTAATACGGTTGCCACGACATATTCCTGCATCTGCAAAGACATCCCGGTATCTTCCAATCGCACCAATGGCACACCCGCAGGTAATGTTCCAGGATGACGCCGCTCTTGATCCAATATAGCGTCCACCCCCGCCCCCAACGCAAACACCCCTTTTAGTTCAACACGACTGGCAAGCATCTCCTGAGGTGGCTGCCAAACCAGCGCATAATCTGCCGGTTGGGTATCACCACGCCGCCATTGCCTGATATTCGCGGTGGGTAAGCGCGACTGTAGCCCTGATAACCACTGTTTTGCCTCAAAGAATGGGTGATAAAAAATAATATTCATTATTTGCCAGCTCCTTGCGAAAGTATTGAATAGACTTTCGCGATTAGCTCGCAGATGCAAGCGCTACTCGCAAGAAATGACGATGAAATCAGCAAATTGCTGTAACTTTAGCTAAACAACGACAAAGCGCACATAAGAGGGTTGACGCTGGGCACACTTTTGCCTACATTACGCCGGTCGGCCCCATTGAACGTGGCTGATGGTACAAGCAGTAACACGGTGAGGTGTCTGAGTGGCTGAAGGAGCACGCCTGGAAAGTGTGTATACGTGTAAGCGTATCGAGGGTTCGAACCCCTCCCTCACCGCCATATTAAAGTGAAAAGCCCATGAGATTCATGGGCTTTTTTTCATTTCAGGCTGTTGATAATAATTTTCGTGGCATACCAGCAACTATGCATAACCTTTGTCATTAATTGATTATGTAGCCCTGTAGCATCCCATGCTACAACGTGAGAAGTATTTCTATTTTGAAATATAAACCACAAGGGTATAAATATATGAAACTTTCTTTTATTTATTTCTTATTTCTATTTTATCTACAACCTTCATTTGCTTCCCCTCTTATAGTCGCTCATCGGGCTGGTACTGCCGACTTCCCTGAAAATACCCGACATGCCATTGACAGATCGTTATTAAATGAGGCAAATATCATTTGGGTTACGGTTCAACTCAGTAAAGACGGAATTCCCGTACTTTATCGACCGAAGAATTTAAATGAACTAACTGACGGTAGTGGCCCTGTTTCTGAGCACTCGTTGGCAGAGTTACAATTACTCGACGCAGCCTATCACTTTCAACAGGATGAAGATTATATTTATCGTGGACGTAGCGTAAAGATCCCTTCATTACATCAGATCCTTTTATCATATCCTCAGGTGAAATTTATTATTGATATTAAATCCCCTGATGCTGATCCAGAAGTAATGGCTAACGCTATAATAGAATTAAGAAATAATATTCTATCCCCCGACCGACTGGTTTTCTATTCTACTGAACAAAAATATCTCGATGCACTCCCTGAACATTTTAATAAATTCGAATCACGTAATAAAACCCGTAAAATTCTGGCTAATGCCGTTATGGCTGATAAATGCATAATTGCCAAGAATAGGAGCAATTCATTCCCCAATAGCCAAAACAAATATTATGCTTTTGAATTAAGACGCGATGTAAAAGTCGTGGAGAAGTTTACCTTGGGTAAAGGGACGACCCGTACCCAATTGGTTTGGAATCAGTCAGCAATGGACTGTTTCAGAAGAAGCGAAGAGGCAAAAATCTTGCTGATTGGCATAAACTCAGCCGAGGATTATCAATTAGCTAAAGATCTTGGCGCAGATTACGTGATGGTTGATTCCCCAAGTCAGGCACAAAAGTGGCGTTAAACTCATCTTATTTGTTTGTGAATCAGTCTATCTGCGCGCGGAATAACCAGATGACAAACAACAAATAAATACTGCTTGACCATCTGCTTGCCGGTCACTATAGTACCGCCCCGTTGCAGTGCATAGCGCCGTAACGAAACGGTGAGGTGTCTGAGTGGCTGAAGGAGCACGCCTGGAAAGTGTGTATACGCGTAAGTGTATCGAGGGTTCGAACCCCTCTCTCACCGCCATATTCGAGCGAAAGGCTCTGACGAAAGTCAGGGCCTTTTTCTTTGGTACCAAATTCGGAGTCTATACCCAAAATAATTCGAGTTGCGGGAAGGCAGCAATTGAGTAAATCCCGATGAGCTTACTCAAGTAAGTGATTCGGGTAAGCGAGAGCAGCCAACGCACATGCAGCTTGAAGTATGACGGGTATATTCATTATAAAGAGCGTCGGCGTTTGTCTTTAACCATGCGGTCACCCAGCGGAGAAAAAGGCATTAATCGGCTATAAACCACCTGATTACGACCTTGATTTTTCGCCTGATACAGTGCTTCATCCGTCATTTTCAATGCCTTTAACATCGACATCCCCGGTAAATAAAGAGAGGCCCCAATTGAAATTGTCGCCTTAACTTTCCGTCCATCAGGCAATTGCACATCTAAACTCTCTACACGCATCCGAATACGCTCTGCAACCGCTTTAATAGCTTGTGGATCATGGCTATGAGTAATAATAATAAATTCCTCACCACCGTAGCGACCCACAAAATCTTCATCCCTGACGGCTGTCATCAACAATTTCCCAACTTCGGTTAATAGGATGTCACCACCATCATGGCCATAGGTATCATTAACGGACTTAAAGTGGTCGAGATCCAAAATAAGTAAACCACATGCCTGGCGATTGTGATGAATACTACTCAGGCGATAATCGACACTTGACCGGTTATTCAACTGGGTTAATTTGTCGATGTTTGCTCGATTTTTCATCGCGAAATACGCATAAATATGGCGCTCTTTAAAATTAAGAGCGTGATAACAAATAGCTAAACAAAGTGCAGAAATGAGTTGATATACCACAATCTGCGTCCAGAAGAGAGTATTAGGAACCAATAAAACAGCGGTAAGCATTCGATAGATGGCAATTAAGATAATAGTGGTATAAAAGATACGACTACTCTTTTTCTCCCATACTTTGGAAAACAAAAGAGGAATAATCACTATTGTTATTAATACGTTGTCTAATGTCACCCAACCGGTGAAAGTGAAATTTATCACCAATGCAGTTAAACCACTTAGCCAACCGCCATAAAACGTGACCAAAATAATCGGGATCAGCTCGAAACTGTAGAAATACGCCCCAGAAATAACCCACTGATCTTGATTGAGGTAAAGTGATACCAGCCCCGATATTAGTCCAAATACAATACGCTTCCAAACCTCTCCATTATAGGAGAAAGGGCTGTTCTTACTTAAGGCAAAATAACCAATAGAGAGAGTTGCATAAGTGACACAGGCATCTCGGTATAGCGTCGACAAAGAATCTAATTCACTCATGGCGTAGCATCAGTCCTTTGAATTCTCAGTGTTGATTTTTGGCCGCACACCTGCAGCCGATTTTTTTCTAAAATCAAGTCACGTTCTTGTCCTAAATTATTCATCGGAACCTTAGATATTATGCAGAGATTGATAGTTTCTAACCTAAATCTTAGCTGTGAGATAGGCTTTATTCCTGAATAATTTCATTATGCGGCCTCCGCCTATTCTGGAGTAACAGGATATCTCCTCATCATTTAAACCCCTTCAAACAAACTGCATTCTTCTATTGTTAATACTTTTTACTCAGTTTCTAACACTTGATGCTCAAAGCATGCCCTACTCGCGATAATAGGCAGTTTGAATTCCGCCTTACAGAAAATTGTCTTGCCGGTCATGAATCCGTTCATTTAAACCACTTTATAAAACCAGCTGTTATCTCTATTTCTACCAGAGATTGATATACATCTAGATCTCATGCTGTGAATTGGCGTATCGTGGTTATCTGCTACTCGAGACGGACCCTTATTGGCCCGCCATTTATTTTGTCTTTTCTTTATTTGGTTTGCACCTTAGATGAAAACGCACGGAATTAACGGCATTAGGCCGTTCAGCGCGATTATTGACGCTTGCTGGCGAGAAACCTATACACTTCAACGCTTTATAAAAGATATAATTGCCGGTATTACTGTCGGCATTATTGCTATCCCACTGGCTATGGCACTGGCAATTGCCAGTGGTGTTCCCCCACAGTACGGCTTATATACCTCGGCAATTGCCGGGATTGTTATTGCGGTTAGCGGTGGCTCCCGTTATAGCGTATCTGGCCCTACCGCGGCCTTTGTGGTTATCCTTTATCCGGTATCACAACAGTTTGGCCTAGCCGGGTTATTACTGGCGACATTGCTTTCTGGCGTGTTTTTATTGTGCATGGGGCTAGGCAGATTAGGCCGATTAATTGAATATATTCCGCTATCAGTCACGCTTGGCTTTACTTCGGGAATTGGTATCACCATCGCCACCATGCAAGTGAAAGATTTCTTCGGTCTACACTTGCCGGAGGTGCCGGAAACTTATGTGGGTAAAGTAGCAGCACTTGCCCAGGCACTGCCAACCATCAACTTCAGTGATACGTTAATTGCAACTGTCACTCTGATGGTATTAATTCTCTGGCCACGATTAAAATTAAAGTTACCGGGTCACTTACCTGCACTCGTCGCCGGTACCGCTGTTATGGCGGTTTTATCGTTATTTGATCATCAAGTTGCTACTATCGGCTCACGTTTTGGCTATTTATTGACTGATGGCACACAAGGCCACGGTATCCCCCCTATTTTACCGCAATTTGTCTTACCCTGGCATCTCCCAGCCGCCAATGGGCAAGAATTTGTTTTAAATTGGGCAACACTTTCGGCACTGCTGCCAGCAGCCTTTTCGATGGCGATGCTCGGGGCGATTGAGTCGTTATTATGCGCAGTGGTTCTTGATGGCATGACTGGGCAAAAACATCACTCAAACAGTGAGTTAGTCGGTCAGGGACTCGGTAATATGGTGGCACCGTTCTTCGGTGGTATCACCGCCACTGCGGCTATTGCACGTTCAGCAGCTAACGTCCGTGCAGGCGCAACCTCACCGGTATCAGCAATTATCCATGCCCTGCTGGTGTTACTGGCTTTATTGGTTTTGGCACCGATGTTGTCATACCTGCCGCTGGCCGCCATGGCCTCGTTGCTGCTCATCGTGGCCTGGAATATGAGTGAGGCGCATAAAGTGGTCGATTTACTGCGCCGTGGCCCTAAAGATGACATTATCGTCATGCTGTTGTGTATGAGTCTGACAGTATTATTCGATATGGTGATTGCTATCACGGTAGGTATTGTATTGGCCTCACTGCTGTTTATGCGCCGTATTGCCCGCATGACCCGTCTAAGTGAAATTCCTACTGAAATGAATGAACATCGGCTAGTGTTGCGCGTTAATGGGCCACTGTTCTTCGCCGCCGCAGAGAGGATATTTAACGAATTACTCAGCCGTAGCGAAAATTACGATACCATCATTCTGCAATGGGACGCGGTACCGGTTCTGGATGCAGGAGGGCTGAATGCGTTTCTACGCTTCACTGAGGCCTTAGGCGAACATCAGCAACTCATTATCACGGATATTCCTTTCCAACCGCTGAAAACGCTGGCAAGAGCGCGGGTGCAACCTATTGAGGGTAAGTTGAGCTTCTACGGCTCACTCCCTGAGGCTTTAACGGCCTTAGCGACAAAATAACCTTTTCCGCGATCAAAAAAGGCAGTGTAGATGACCTACACTGCCTTTTGGTCTATTCTCCGCAACAACGTCAAGGAAGCAGGTGATAGATTGGATTACTTGCTGGTATCAAGTTCTGGGAAGCTTTTCACCAAATCATCAATCGCTTTCATCTGCACCAAGAACGGCTCCAGCTTGTCTAATGGCAACGCCGATGGGCCATCACATTTAGCGCTGTTCGGCTCTGGGTGAGCTTCAATAAATAGCCCAGCCAAACCAACAGCCATACCCGCACGAGCCAACTCAGCCACTTGAGCACGGCGGCCGCCTGATGCTGAGCCAAACGGGTCGCGACATTGTAATGCATGAGTCACGTCGAAAATGACAGGATGACCGCCCGTCGCTTGTACCATCACATTGATACCTAACATATCAACAACCAGATTGTCATAACCAAAGTTACTACCACGATCGCAAAGAATAACCTGATCATTACCGGCTTCTTTGAATTTCTCAACGATATTGCCCATTTGGCCTGGGCTAACAAACTGAGGCTTCTTCACGTTGATAACTGCACCAGTCCGTGCCATCGCTTCAACTAAATCAGTTTGACGCGCCAGGAATGCGGGCAATTGGATAACATCCACCACCTCTGCAACCGGCTGGCACTGACTTATTTCGTGAACATCAGTGATCACTTTTACGCCAAATTGCTGTTTCAGTTCCTGGAAAATTTTCATCCCTTCTTCCAGGCCAGGACCACGGTAAGAGTGAATTGAAGAACGGTTGGCTTTGTCGAACGAGGCTTTAAAGACGTAAGGAATACCCAGTTTCTGGGTGACAGTCACATAATGCTCGCAGATGCGCATCGCCAGATCGCGAGACTCAAGCACGTTCATGCCACCAAACAGCACGAAAGGCAGGTCATTCGCTACCTTGATATCGCCAATGCTAACCACTTTCTGTTTCATACAAATACCTTTATAAAGGATAAATCGAAATTAATTACAGTGAGTTATTACTCAACAAGGTGATTACCATAAATATACCCAAAATAATTCGAGTTGCAGGAAGGCGGCCAACGCACATGCAGCTTGAAGTATGACGGGTATCAGTGCAACGTCACTCGTTGTTGCTCAATAGAGTGGATCTGCATTTTTATCATTTCAGCGATAGGGTCTTCCGGGCACTGTTCGACAAAATAGCTTAAATCAGAGATAGCAATATGGTTGCAATCCAGTTGAGCATAAATCAGGCCACGGTCGCGGATTTCATACGGGTCATCGGGGTCAAAAGCCAACACCGCTTCACTGGCACGTAAGGCCAGTTCCATCTGCTTCTCTTCCATTAATGCGGCTTTTAAAGTGTCGAGCATTTTGCGCACAATCAAGGTGTTTTCCGCTTCTTCCAAATCTTCATCTTCCAATTCGGCACTCAAGCCCAGATTGCCCTTGATCCACACTTCGAGCATATGCTCGTTCAGTGTTTCACCGTTCAACGGGTTAATCAGCCACATTTCTTCGTCTAGCCAATCCGCGCGAAGAATCAATTGGGTTGGAAAAATAACGGGCATCAATGGTAAGTCCAGTTGATGCGCGATATGCAAAAATATCACCCCTAGTGATACCGGAGTCCCCTGCCGCTTATCCAGTACTTTATCCAACCAGATAGCATCTGACAGGCGGTAAACACCGCCCGCACCACCAAACTTCCACTTACGATAAAACAGATCGATAAGCACTTCTAATTGCTGATCCTGATTGAGACCGTCGGGCATTGCAGCCCTGGCATCATCGACGAGCTGTTGTAGTTGATTGCGTACATCAGCCAGTGGAAAATTCTGTCGAATCTCCTGGGTAACCAGTAACACCCCATCACACAGGGACGCGTTGTTAAATTCGAAATCAGCAATGCTACTCATAGATATCCCATCAGCAGTGGTAACTTAGTTGTTGCCAGTTTTATAATTAAATACAGGCAACCCAATGCGAGTATAAAGGCAAGCCAGCGACGATTCTGGCTGCGAGTTCGCTTACCTAATGCAACATAGCCAAGCAGGATATAGATAATAACGCCAAACAACTTTTCAGTCAGCCAGGTTCCTTGCGGACTGAAAGGATAAAATCCAGTCATAAAAATCAATACAATGCCGCTGACAAACAGCAGCGTATCATTGATATGCGGCGTTATTTTTACCCAGCGTCTATCCATCATAGCTGAACCGCGACATTTCCAGAAGAAACGTAACACAAACAGCGTAATACTGATAACCACTGTGAGTAAATGCAAATACTTCATGGCGATGTAGTCAACCCACATGTCTCTCAGTCCTTAATTTATGCTGAACGGGAATTTTCTTGTTTAAGTACCCATTGACCCAAAGTCACACGATCATTATTACCATAATCTTTATACGTCATTACAGCACTAAATCCGCTATTGTGGAGCAGCTTCTGTACCGCTGTGGCTTGTTGCCAACCATGCTCCAACATCAACCATCCCCCCACCTCTAAATAAGCCGGAGACTGGCGAATAATCTCAGTCAAATCAGCTATCCCCTCAGCCTCAGCCACCAGCGCACTATGTGGTTCATAGCGCACATCACCTTCATTAAGATGGGGGTCATTGGCATCGATATAAGGAGGGTTGCTCACAATCAGCGTAAATCGCCCGCTCACCGAGTCAAACCAGCTACTTTGCAGGAAATCCACATTATTTATCGCGAGTTTTTTGGCATTATGGCAGGCCAGAGCAACAGCATCAGCTTTAATATCAACCCCCATCACCGCGCAATCTGGGCGCTCGCTGGCTAATGCCAAAGCAATGGCACCAGTACCAGTTCCTAAATCCAGAATACGGCATGGAGTGGCAGGCAAATGCGCCAACGCTTGCTCAACTAAGCATTCGGTGTCCGGGCGAGGAATTAATGTGGCGGAGGAAACACTCAACGGCAGCGACCAAAACTCGCGCTCCCCCACCAGATAGGCAATCGGCTCACCTTGTTCACGCCGCACGGCCAATGGCTCTAACACCGCCAATTGCTCGGCGGTAAGTTGGGTTTCACCAAAGGCCAATAAATAGGTGCGGGCGCGCCCTGTAACGAAACTCAGGAGAATTTCGGCGTCGCGCTTTGGGCTGTCACTTTGGTTAAAACGGGCTGCCGCTTGCGACAGCCACTGCTGATAATCCATTAATCTTGCTCGGACAACGCAGAGAGCTGATCAGCTTGATATTCCTGCACAATCGGCTGGATAAGCATATCCAGTTTACCTTCCATCACCTCATCCAAACGGTAAAGTGTCAGGTTGATACGATGGTCTGTCACACGCCCTTGCGGGAAGTTATAGGTACGATTGCGGTCAGAACGGTCGCCAGAGCCTAATAAGTTACGGCGTTCAGAGGCCTCGGCTTGCTGCCGTTTTTGCATCTCTGCGGCACGAATACGTGCGCCCAACACTGACATCGCCTTGGCTTTGTTCTTATGTTGCGAGCGCTCATCCTGACATTCCACTACAATTCCGGTGGGAATATGGGTAATACGAATGGCTGAATCCGTGGTGTTAACGTGCTGACCACCCGCACCTGAAGAGCGGAAGGTATCGATGCGCAAGTCACCCGCATTGATTTCCGGCATTTCAGCTTCGGGAATAGCCGGCATCACCGCCACAGTACAAGCCGATGTATGGATTCGTCCTTGCGATTCGGTTTCTGGCACACGCTGAACACGGTGGCCACCCGACTCAAATTTTAACTGCCCAAAGACACCATCGCCGGATACCTTGGCAATCACTTCTTTATAACCGCCATGTTCACCTTCACTGGCGCTCATGATTTCCACTTTCCAGCGACGGGCTTCAGCGTAGCGGCTATACATACGGAACATGTCACCGGCAAAAATAGCCGCTTCGTCACCACCGGTTCCGGCGCGGATTTCCAGGAAGCAATCACGCTCATCATCAGGGTCTTTTGGTAGCAACAGAACTTGCAGTTGTTGTTCCAGCTCTTCACTACGAGCTTTAGCTTCTTTCAGTTCGTCCTGCGCCATTTCGCGCATTTCGGGATCGTCGAGCATCATTTCTGCTGCTTCGATATCATCTTGTACACTGCGCCATTCTTTGAAACAGCGAGTAACATCCGTCAGTTGCGCATATTCACGTGATAACGCGCGGAAACGGTCTTGGTCGGCAATAACATTGGCATCGCCAAGGTGCGCTAATACTTCTTCGTGGCGCTCTTGTAACGCTTCCAATTTGGCAACAATAGAAGACTTCATCCGTGGTTTTAAACCCTGTAATTAGAGGAAACTAATGCTGATCCAGCCCAAGGCTGTCGCGTAATAATTGCAACCGCTCCATATCGCCATCACTGGCTGCTTGCTGGAGGGATTTGGTGGGAGCATGGATCAGGCGGTTGGTTAGCTTATGGGCCAGTTCATTTACCACCTGTTCAACATTGGCACCCTGCTCAATGGCGGCTAACGCTTTTGCCGTCATCTCACTACGAACTTGTTCAGCCTGAGAGCGATAATCACGAATGGTTTCGACCGCCCCCTGAGCGCGTAACCAGGTCATAAAATTCATGCTTTCTTGCTGTACTATCGACTCGGCCTGAACTGCGGCAGCCTGACGTTGCGCCATATTGTGCTGAATAATCGCCTGTAAATCATCAACGCTGTATAAATAGGCATTCGACAGTTTACCGACTTCCGGCTCAATATCACGCGGCACCGCGATATCAACAAACAACATAGGTTGATTGCGGCGGCTTTTCAGCGCGCGCTCCACCATCCCTTTACCAATAATGGGCAGCGGGCTGGCGGTCGAACTGATAATAATATCGGCATCGGCTAAACGCGCATCAATCTCTGGCAATGTAATCACCTCTGCTCCGACCTCTGTCGCCAGCGCTTGAGCGCGCTCGCGGGTCCGGTTAGCAATAATCATATGCTTGACTTGATGCTCTCTCAGATGCCGAGCCACCAGCTCAATGGTTTCCCCCGCGCCAACCAACAATACATTCAGCTCTGACAGTGACTCAAAGATTTGCCGTGCCAATGTACAGGCGGCAAAGGCCACCGAAACTGCGCTGGCACCAATTTCAGTTTCTGTGCGAACCCGTTTGGCGACCGAAAATGTTTTTTGGAATAAACGCTCCAATTCGCCAGAGAGCGATTGCTCGCGTTGCGACTCTGCAAAGGCTTTTTTCACCTGTCCCAAAATTTGCGGCTCGCCCAACACCAGGGAGTCCAGCCCGCTGGCAACTCGCATCAGATGGCTGACAGCGTCATTGCCATGATGCCAATAGAGGCTTTTTTTCACTTCATCCGGGCTGAGTTTATGGTAGTTACACAGCCAGGCAATCAGTTGTTCGTGCAGGTTTTCTTGCTGTTCTACGCTGAGGTATAACTCAGTTCGGTTACACGTAGACAACACGACACCGCCCTGCACCAACGGCTGTTGGAGCAAGCTAGCAAGTGCCTGATCGATCGATTCAGGTGAAAATGTCACCCGTTCACGTAACGATACAGGAGCGGTTTTGTGGTTAATGCCTAATGCAAGCAGAGTCATGAGAACGGCTTCGAGTAATACTGATGTTAGTATGGATTCTCGTCTGAACCGCATTCTACTTGATGCGCGGGATCAATAAAAGTCGCAGTGCATCATCCTAAGTATTATCCCAAATTATGTTCAATAATTGATTATATGATGTACAACATAGAACAAGATATTGACGCTCAGCCCTCAGATCGCTAGCGTGAGCAACAATGATGCCCATTATTCAAACACATCAATCGAATTTGCTTTATCATATTGTTGCTTTATAAAACGTGCGCCAGTGAAAAACCCTGCGACCGATAGGATTTATACCCATATGCCTCAGCGCAAAATCAGTTTTTATCGCCTACTTCCATTAGCTACTTTGCTATTAACCGCCTGTAGCACCACACCACCATCCGGCCCTGCGACCAGCCCAACATCGCCACAATGGCGTCAGCATGAGCAACAGTTGCAGCAGTTGAGCCAGTTTCAAACCCGCGGTGCCTTTGCTTATCTCTCAGAAAAACAAAAAGTTTATGCACGTTTCTTCTGGCAACAAACTGCCCCTGAGCGCTATCGCCTGTTGCTGACCAATCCGTTGGGGAGCACCGAATTAGAATTGGTCGTACAACCCGGTGTGACCCAATTGACTGACAATCAAGGCAAACGCTATGTCAGTAATGATCCACAAGAAATGATTCAAAAATTAACCGGGATGTCGATTCCGTTGGAAAGTTTGCGCCAATGGATTCTGGGCTTGCCAGGTGATACCACTGATTTTACTCTCGACGACAAATATCGCCTGAAACAGCTGACTTACCAACAAGATGGCGTAACCTGGGTGGTTGATTATCAAGAATACAATACTCAGGTCACACCGGCATTGCCTAGCCGCATGGAGCTCAGTCAGGGTGGTCAGCGTATCAAGCTGAAGATGGATAACTGGACGGTCAAATAGTATGGCGAATACCAATCAATACGTCTGGCCGTCACCCGCTAAATTGAATTTGTTTCTCTATATCACCGGGCAACGCGCTGATGGCTATCACCTATTACAGACGCTGTTCCAGTTTCTCGATTATGGCGACGAACTGACGATTGTGCCCCGCGATGACGATCAGATTCGGCTATTAACCCCTATTATCGGGGTGGAAAACGAACAAAATCTGATAATCCGCGCGGCACGATTGCTGCAACAACATCCCAGCTCAGCAAAAGTACCTCGGGGGGCGGATATTAGCATCGATAAACGCTTGCCAATGGGTGGCGGTTTGGGGGGCGGTTCGTCCAATGCGGCAACGGTGCTAGTCGCACTCAATACCCTGTGGCACTGTGGTCTATCTGATGAAGAATTAGCCGCTCTTGGACTCACATTGGGGGCCGATGTACCGGTATTTGTTCGCGGTCATGCAGCCTTTGCCGAGGGAATTGGTGAAAAGTTGCACCCCGCAGAACCTATAGAGAAGTGGTATTTGGTGGTTCACCCCGGAGTAAACATCCCAACACCGATTATTTTTTCCGATCCTGAATTAAAAAGAAATACGCCAATTCGCCCACTGGCGGCGCTTTTAAGCGCTCCGTACGCAAATGATTGCGAACCAATCGCAAGAAAACGTTTTCGCGAGGTTGAACAGGCTCTTTCATGGCTGTTAGAATATGCCCCGTCACGCCTGACCGGAACCGGAGCTTGTGTCTTTGCAGAATTTGACACGGAGTCATCGGCACGGCAGGTGTTAAGTATTGCCCCGGAGTGGTTGCACGGTTTTGTTGCCCGTGGAGTGAACCTTTCGCCACTGCATCGCGTACGCTCTGGGAAAATGGAAAACAGTGAGCACAGATAAGAATGCACTACAAAGGTCTAGATCATGGCACCACTGACCTGAGTTTGTGAAAATACCTGTCTCATTTGATTGAAAGCCGGTTCATAATACTGTTTTGGCTTTAAATACCCGTATGTATATTGCAATCAGTATGAATAGTCGCCCGTGATTACTGATCTGACAATATCTTCTCTGGACGCATGCCTGAGGTTCTTCTCGTGCCTGATATGAAGCTTTTTGCTGGTAACGCCACCCCGGAACTAGCACAACGTATTGCCAACCGTTTGTACACCAGTCTTGGTGACGCCGCTGTAGGTCGTTTTAGCGACGGCGAAGTGAGCGTGCAAATCAACGAAAATGTACGCGGTGGTGATATTTTCATCATCCAGTCCACCTGCGCACCCACGAACGATAACCTGATGGAACTGGTTGTCATGGTTGATGCCCTGCGTCGCGCCTCCGCAGGACGTATTACTGCTGTTATTCCTTACTTCGGTTACGCCCGCCAGGATCGCCGTGTGCGCTCCGCTCGTGTGCCTATCACTGCCAAAGTTGTTGCCGATTTTCTCTCAAGTGTTGGGGTTGACCGCGTATTGACAGTGGATCTTCATGCTGAACAGATCCAAGGCTTCTTTGATGTTCCGGTTGATAACGTATTTGGTAGCCCAATCCTGCTGGAAGACATGTTGCAGCAGAATCTGGAAAACCCAATCGTCGTTTCTCCAGACATTGGCGGCGTTGTTCGCGCCAGAGCCATCGCAAAACTGCTGAACGATACTGATATGGCGATTATCGACAAACGCCGTCCACGCGCTAACGTTTCTCAGGTGATGCATATCATCGGTGACGTAGCTGGCCGTGATTGCGTGTTGGTTGACGATATGATCGATACCGGTGGCACTTTGTGTAAAGCGGCTGAAGCCTTGAAAGAACGTGGTGCTAAGCGTGTGTTTGCCTACGCGACTCACCCGATCTTCTCTGGTAATGCGGTTGAAAACATCAAGCACTCCGTGATTGACGAAGTGATTGTTTGTGACACTATTCCGTTGTCAGCTGAAATCAAAGCATTGAAAAATGTACGTACTCTGACACTGTCCGGCATGTTGGCTGAAGCCATCCGCCGTATCAGTAATGAAGAGTCAATCTCTGCGATGTTTGAGCATTAATCAACATTGAGTTGTGGATATCCCTGCGGTGCTAACTGGCCGCAGTTAACTGTGATGAGCCACTTTTGGGCATCATTGTCTGGGTGTTCATAACTTAAAGAAAAACCCGTTGAAGCGGCTGCTACAACGGGTTTTCTACTTTTGGTCTATAGGTTCTTGATCTGCGGATTCTTGGGCCGTCATTAACTCCTCCTGAACATCAGCTCGATTTAAAGCTGCGGTAACAGGTTATATTTTGTCATACACTTCGGGCAACACTCAGATGTTATGAGTGGCGCTGGTTGCGATTGCAGCGTTTATCAAAGTGCTTAACCCACCAATAACGGTCTGCAACTTCTTCACGCCCACCAATACGAGCGCCGACCAGCCATAACAGTGCACCAACAAAAATACTCATCACTGCGCCGTGGGCAAAGAATTGCGGTAAACCAAATTGTGTAACTTCGGCCAAAATTGAGTAACCTACCCCAACGACCATTGTCACCAAACCCAGTCCCATCAGCACATTACCGAGTCTTGCTGCGCTTTTACGTTTCATATGCCACCTCCACTTGGGTTGCCAATAAATAATCACTACGTTCAGCATCCGAAACTGCTTGCTTAATGCGATTATTCATGTCCACTTAATAACTAAGTATAGTCAGGCTGGCAGTAAAGGTATTGCGCTTGCGATCACAACTGGCGAATATATTCCGACAAATCTTTACATTTTCCAGTTATTTGGCACTAAAGTTGAATTGTTACACAAATGAACTATTCACCGTTCGAATTATTAATCCCCAGCAAACTCACATCAGCAGTTTTGTCATTACGCGCCATGACAGGTAAACTGTCACACTTTAATTCCTTTAGTAATAGCGAATGACGACGTGAGTAGCATTAAATTAATCGTTGGGCTGGCAAATCCGGGCGCAGAATATGCTCAAACCCGCCATAATGCGGGAGCCTGGTATGTGGACTTATTGGCACAGCGCCATAACCAACAACTGAAAGAAGAGAGCAAATTCTTCGGTTATACCGCACGGTTAAATCTGGCAGGCCAAGATGTGCGCTTGCTGGTACCGTCTACCTTTATGAATTTAAGTGGCAAGGCTGTTGCGGCAATGGCAGGGTTTTACCGCATCTTGCCAGAAGAAATTTTAGTCGCACACGATGAGCTGGATATCCCACCGGGTGTGGCGAAATTGAAGCTAGGGGGCGGCAACGGTGGCCACAATGGTCTGAAAGATATTCAGAGCAAGCTCGGTAATAACCCAAATTTCTATCGTTTACGCATTGGTATCGGCCATCCTGGCGATAAAAGTAAAGTTACTGGTTTCGTTCTGGGCAAACCACCGGCCAGTGAACAAACCCTAATTGACGACGCCATTGATGAATCTATTCGCTGTACTGAAGTGCTGCTGAAAGAAGATATTACCAAGGCTATGAATCGCCTGCATTCTTTCAAAGCGGGCGCGCAGTAGAGGTTTACCTAATTCCCCGGAAACCGTCATGCACCGGGGAATTAACCTTTCACTTTATTGATTTTTATTGCACAACGCATTGATGCCCTGCTGACCTTCACCGGTCAGGACAACACCGCCAATAATGACTCTAACCCGCCCTAGAAAATGATTACTTTTGGCGTCATATTCATCCGCAATATCTTGCAGTTCATCAGTGCAAAAAAGCGTATCCCAATCGGCAGCTTTTTTCTTATTATCTGATAAATCGTGGCTACGCTCGAACTTGTCATTGATGGCAGTGAATTTCAGTTGAACACCGTCAAAATCCTCATAAAGTGTTTTTTTCTGGTAACCCACATATCTTACGCTTTTGTCTGATCGGTTTTCTATTTGCAGACCATATTGATCAACCAACTCTGCAAAGCTTGGCCCAGCAGGCTCAGAATCTGCCGTCAGAAACCACATTCCCAAGATCCCCACCACTCCCCCAAACAAAATCACTATCAGCCATTTATAGATATTCATTTCCATGGGAATAATCCAAATTCAGTATGCTGACTCTAATGTTTAGTTATCGGACATTAAGCAAAAAACTTCAGGTAACGGAAGCGTGATCCAGAGCACAGAGTTAGAAAAATCAATTACCTATCGGATATTACGATAAAAGCAATTCACACAATGAAACAGCATGATCGAGATAAATCGTCAGAATGTGTATAATGGCGGCATAAATTTTGATTACATCGGCCCGTTAACCCTAACGAGTTGATTTTTAAGTTATTTAAGGTGATATAAAACATGGGATTCAAATGCGGTATTGTGGGCCTGCCTAACGTTGGTAAATCCACCCTGTTCAACGCGTTGACACAAGCGGGTATTGAAGCCGCTAACTTCCCGTTCTGTACCATTGAACCCAATACGGGTGTGGTGCCAATGCCGGATCCGCGTCTGGACCAACTGGCCGAGATTGTAAAACCTCAGCGCATTTTGCCAACCACGATGGAGTTCGTGGATATCGCAGGCCTGGTAAAAGGGGCCTCGAAAGGTGAAGGGCTGGGTAACCAATTCCTGACCAATATTCGTGAAACCGAAGCGATTGGCCATGTAGTGCGTTGCTTTGAAAATGACAATATCATCCATGTTGCTGGTAAAGTTGATCCCGCTGATGATATTGACACTATCAATACTGAACTGGCTCTTTCCGATCTGGAAACTTGCGAACGTGCTATTCATCGCGTGCAGAAGAAAGCTAAAGGCGGCGATAAAGATGCTAAAGCTGAACTGGAAGCACTGGAAAAATGCCTGCCGCATTTAGAGAATGCTGGCATGCTGCGTGCATTGAACCTGACTGCAGAAGATAAAGCGGCCATCCGTTACTTGAGCTTCCTGACGCTGAAACCAACCATGTATATTGCTAACGTCAATGAAGATGGTTTTGAGAATAACCCATATCTGGATCAAGTGCGTGCCATTGCTGCCGCTGAAGGTTCAGTCGTGGTTGCAGTGTGTGCCGCGGTTGAATCTGACATCGCTGAGATGGAAGATGCAGACCGTGCTGAATTTATGGCCGAGTTGGGTATTGAAGAGCCAGGTTTGAACCGTGTGATCCGTGCCGGTTATGAATTGTTGAATCTGCAAACTTACTTCACCGCCGGTGTTAAAGAAGTCCGTGCCTGGACCATCCCTGTAGGTGCAACAGCGCCACAAGCTGCCGGTAAAATTCACACCGACTTTGAAAAAGGCTTTATCCGCGCCCAAACTATCGCTTTTGACGACTTTATTACCTACAAAGGTGAGCAAGGTGCAAAAGAAGCAGGGAAGATGCGCTCAGAAGGTAAAGATTACATCGTAAAAGATGGCGATGTGATGAACTTCTTGTTCAACGTCTAAATAGCTTCTGTTGCCTCATGAGGTTTCATTGAATCTCGTGAAAGCCGAAAAGTCCCATAAAATCCACGCAGTTGCGTGGATTTTTGTTGGCAGAGCACACATTGTTCCGTTCTATGCCAGTAGCAGACGTGGCTAACTCTGCACTGCATTAATTATTGGGGAGCAGGTCAATCAGGCTGGTTGGCAAAATTAAGAATGGTGGCTTAGTGCTGCACTTCGGACTTGAATCTGCCAATAGTCCAGCGTCGCCTTATTTAGAACGGCTTTCTATAGGTTTTTTTATAAATAAGCGCGGCGTAATGCCACGCCTCAGACCGCTGACAAATCCTAAGGATTCGATCTTGCAAGGTGAAACCGGTAGAAGAGTAAAGCGTCCGCGCCAAGGACCGTGAGGCTAGAGCCCCCTGAGAAGGGTTTACGGCGTCTTTATGATCTACCTGTTTTCACCGTTGCGGGCACTTTGTCATTAATCTCAAGCGCGGCTTAACGCCACGCTTTGATTTAAGTACAGAATGCGTTTTCACTCGGTTACTGCGGAATAGGTGTTACCAACGGCTCGCCAGAAAAATAGGCATTAACATTTTCCAGCACCAGACGCGACATCTCTTTGCGCGTTGCCCAAGTAGCACTGGCCATATGCGGTGTGGCGACCACATTTGCCCGGTGTAACAATGCTTGCGGGACTTGCGGTTCGTCGGTGAAAACGTCCAGACCGGCCCCCCCGAGTGTCCCCTCTTCGATGGCTTCAATCAGTGCCCGTTCATCAACTACCGAACCACGGGAAATATTGATCAGAATGCCTTCTGCGCCGAGGGCATTCAACACATCGCGGTTAACGAGACCGCGGGTTTCTGCGCCACCGTTAGTACAGACCACCAGAAAATCACTCGCCTCCGCCAGCGATAGCAATGTTGCATGGAAGGTGTAATCCATGTCGGCAAGTGCGGCTCGATCCGTATAGGCGATCGACATATCAAATGCGGCAGCGCGTTTGGCGATAGTACGCCCAATACGCCCCATGCCAATAATGCCTAACCGCGCCCCTGAGACTTTACGGGTCCACGGGTAACCGCCCTTCTGCCATGCACCCTGTTCGATAAAGCGTTGTGCTCCGGGGATCTGACGTGACGTTGCCAGTATCAACCCCATGGCCAGGTCAGCAACGTCATCCGTTAAAACGCCGGGGGTATGGGTCACGGCGATATCACGTTCTCTTGCTGCGGCAACATCAATACCGTCATAGCCCACACCAAAGTCGCTGATGAGTTCAAGGTTAGGTAGCCGTTCTATAAATTCTCGACTGACCACGGCTTCGCCGTTGGTGAGTACTACACGAAACTCGGCGGCCAACCGGTCAAACTCCCCAGCGGCCATGTCGTTGTATTCATATACGTCGTATAGCGCGTTCAGTTGTGCATTCAACTGATCTGGTAGCGATGCCTGTTTTAATACTTTATGTTTAACCGCGATATTCTTCATAACGAGACCTTAATGTTGCGAAAGCGATGAGGCTGACGATTTTGTCGCCATTATTTTGGATGGGCGACCGACATAGATACCGACGATACCGCCGATAACCAGTGCCGTAGCAATGATCAATAAGCCATAATGGAAACTGCCGGTGACATCCTTGATTCTGCCCAGCAATGGCGGCAATCCCAGACCGGCAAAGTTGGCAATAGCATTAATGAAGGCGATAGAAGCTGCCGCAGCGACACCCGCTAATTTTTCGGTCGTTACCGCCCAGAATATTGGGGTCAACGCGAAATTAAAACCAACGGTCAATACCAGCATAATATAGGCAATAAAGAGGTTACTGGTGTATATCGACGCGGCCAACAGTAAGCCGGAAATAATCAACGGCACCCCCAGATGCAGCGAGCGCTCTTTGGTCAGATCCGAGTGACGTCCATTTACGTACATAAAGAGAGCTGCAAAGGCAAAAGGAATAGCCGACAAAACGCTAATAACGAAATTGCTCTGTTCGGTAGCGACACTTTTAATAATTAACGGCAGGAAGAGTGTAATACCAATTGAGCAAAATGCTTGCAAGAACCACACCAGACTCAATAGCAATACCACTGTATTCTTGAGTGCACTGGTCCATGAATGATGTTTCCCAACGACTGCGGCACCATTATCTTGTTGTAACGTGGCGTTTAGCCATTTTTTCTCGTCTGCACTCAGCCAGGTGGCATGGTTTGGCGTATCCGGCAGACGTAACAGTACCAGGCAGCCGAGAATGATGGCTGGGATACCTTCCATCGCAAACAGCCAACGCCAGCCCGCGATATCAGCAATACCGTGCATATTGAGAATACTTCCGGAAATCGGTAATCCAATCACTGACGCCAGCACCGATCCCATATAGAAGAATGACATAGCACGGGCACGGTTACTCTTGGGAAACCAGCAGGAGATATAGTAGATAATCCCCGGCGTAAACCCGGCTTCGGCCATGCCCAACAAAAAGCGCATCACGTACAGTTGTGTCGGCGTTTGGACCAATGACATCCCAGCGCTAACAATCCCCCAAGTAATCATGATGCGCGCAATCCAGATGCGAGCACCAACCCGAGTCATAATGACGTTACTCGGTATTTCAAAAATGATGTAGGAGATATAAAACATACCTACACCCAGGCCATACATACTGGCAGACAAGCCCAAATCGGCATTCATTTGCAGTGCCGCAACGGATATATTGGTTTTATCCAGATTGGCAACAAAGTAGCAAATAATAATAAACGGTATTATTTTTGCGTTTAATTTCTTTAGTGTTGTAGAGCACAGATCGATGTTCATTAATATCACCTTAATGAGTGTACCCCTGGTGTCAGGGCATAAGATGGCCATTCCACGTAATGTGGATTCAAAACAAATATTTATATATCGATATTTTTATTAATTACTTTATTGATATAGTTTTACTGTATATCCCTATTATTTAAAAATATATAGGATAGGTTACCATTCGGCTACAGCACCATCTTCATAACGCCAAATTGGATTACGCCAATCAGGTGCATTCTTACTGCGCTCAATGACCAGCTCTTCATTAATTTCAACGCCCAGTCCTGGTTTATTTAACGGATAGAAATAACCATCGGTCATGGTAAAATCTTCTTTATTAATGACATAATCCAATAATTCAGCCCCCTTATTATAATGGATCCCCATACTCTGCTCTTGGAATACCGCATTACGCGCCACAAAATCCAGATGTAGGCAAGAAGCCAGTGCGATCGGCCCTAATGGGCAATGCGGTGCCAGCGAAATATCGTAAGACTCCGCCATCGCCGCTATTTTGAAGCATTCCGTGATTCCACCCGCGTGCGACAAATCCGGCTGGATGATGGCTAAACCACCGTCGGCTAATACGCGTTTGAAGTCAAAGCGCGAAAACATGCGTTCACCGGCAGCAATGGGAATATGCGTTTGTGCGGCCAGACGAGGATAATATTCGGCCTGTTCGGCCAGTACCGGTTCTTCAATAAATAGCGGACGGTAAGGTTCAAGCTCTTTGATCAGGATCTTCGCCATAGGTGCATTGACGCGGCCATGGAAGTCGAGCCCAAACTCAATGCTGTTGCCGAATGCTTCACGTATTTGCGCCACGACAGCAACGGCGTCGTCAACTTTACGTGAGTTGTCTATCAAACCCATCTCTTCGCAACCATTGAGTTTAAAGGTATCAAAACCAATGCCTTTCAACTTTTTAATACCTTCAATCACATCTGCTGGGCGGTCGCCGCCAACCCAACTGTAGGCTTTAATCTTATCGCGAACCAAGCCACCGAGCAGTTGATAGACAGGAACGCCCAGGGCTTTGCCCTTAATGTCCCACAGTGCCTGATCGATGCCGGAAATCGCGCTCATCAGAATCGGGCCACCGCGATAAAATCCACCGCGATAAAGCGTCTGCCAAATGTCATTGATTCGCGCCGGATCCTGCCCGATCACATATTCAGACAGCTCATGCACAGCGGCCTCAACACTGCGGGCACGGCCTTCAACAACCGGCTCTCCCCAACCGACAATACCTTCATCCGTTTCTATCTTCAGGAATATCCAGCGCGGCGGCAGCCGGTATGTGGTTAGTTTAGTCACTTTCATCGGGTCGATTCCTTATAGGCTTTAACAAAGGCTTTGGCTTGCTGTATCGTACGTTCAACCGACTGCCCGGCGCGGTAGAGATCACTGCCCAAGCCTGCACCGACACAACCGGCATTAAGATAGATATGTAAATTTTCAGGAGTGATACCCCCCACCGCAAAAACCGGAACTTCTGGCGGTAACACAGCTTTCAACGCTTTGATGTAATCCGGCCCAAATGAGTTGGAAGGAAAGATTTTCAGCGCCTGAGCGCCCGCATCCAGCGCATTGAAGGCTTCCGTCGCGGTCGCACAGCCAGGGCAAACGGTCATGCCATACCCAACCGCTCGGCGAATCACTTCCGGCTGAATATTGGGGGTGACCACCAGACGGCTGCCCATCGCATGCAGTTCATCAACTTGCGCAGGTTGCAAAACTGTACCAGCACCAATCAGCGCGCGATGCCCAAACTCTTTCACCGTTTCACTGATGCTGCGCTGCCAGTCAGGAGAGTTGAGTGGGATCTCCACTGCATCAAAACCAGCCTCCAACAATGCTGCCACATGCGCCTGAACATCTTGTGGCGTGATGCCGCGCAAAATAGCGATCAATGGAAGATCAGTAGTCCAACTCATTGATAATACTCCTCATACCAGTCTGGAAAGCGCGGTTGCCTTCCAGCGTTTGCCAGGTTAGTCCGGCAAACTTCAATGCTTGCTGATAACGCACGGTCAATTTCGGACTACCAATTAAGGTTATTGGCTTATCGCCAGTGGCGCAGTACTGCCGCTGCATTTGTGCCACTTCATTGCCGATCAACAGCCCTGATAACCATTCACTGACAGCGCTTTTATCTAATTGCCCCAATACATGCGCCGCACGGGTCTCAAAAAGACTGCGAATAATGTTGGTTTCTTTGAAACCACTCTCCAGCCCTTGCTGGAATACCGCCGGATTTGCCTGTTGCTCAGTAAGCCCGATACCAATAAGCGAATGGTGCATCAGCAAATGGTGGAGTTCGCCCGTCATGACGGTGCGGAAATCAACAATCTCGCTGCCATCCATCTGTACCCATTTACTGTGCGTACCCGGCATCAAATACAGTGAAGCTGGACATTCTGTATAAGCACCGATTAACTGTGTTTCTTCACCGCGAATGACATTGCAATTACCTTCGTTGACCACACTCAGACCTGGAATAATCCACGCGTTGAACGGTGTGGCCTGCTCAACCCGCGTTAACTGTTTGGACAAATCAGTCAGCCGCGTCGGGCAAGGCAGATACGGCACCGTCATCCATCCTGCGTTGCTGCCAACCATTCCTGCCATCAGAACCGGTACCTGATGAGCTTGCCATGGCAAAAGTGTGTCGCGGAAAACCTGTTCGGGTGTGCGACCATTGAGCCGGGTAACACCCGCTTCTGACTCCAGGTAATTGGTACATTCACCGTTCAGGTAGAGCCAGGCGCGCAAGTTGGTCGAGCCCCAGTCAATGGCGATATAACTTTCTCTCATGTAATATCCTTCAGCCTTTTGGTCGAGCTGGCGATCATCGTCAATGCCGCCTGTTCTGCTGCATCTGCGTTCTGATGCCGTATCGCATCGTACAGATCCTGATGCTCCTGCAATGTGCGCGGCATATTGGCTTTATCGGCCATATAGGTCCGTTCAAATACGGCACGCTGCAAGGAACTTATCGCCACACTTAGTTGTTGCAGCACCGGGTTATGCACCGATGCCAGTACCGCTTCGTGAAAACGGATGTCAGCCTCATTGAACGCGTCACGATTTTGGTGATAGGCGATCATATCGTTAAGCGCCTTTTCAATAACCGCCAATTCGCTGGAGGTCGCCCTTTCCGCAGCCCAACGGGCAACGACCGGTTCAACCAGATTACGCACCTCGCTCATCGCCGAGATCAGCCGGGGATCGTAATCATTCGCCAATGACCACTGCAAAACATCCGTATCCAGATAATTCCACTGATTGCGTAAAGCCACAAAGGCACCGCGATAACGTTTTATCTCCACCAACCGCTTCGACATCAACGAGCGCAGCACTTCACGAATGATGTTCCGTGACGTCTGGAACTCCTCACACAGCTCGGTTTCCGCTGGCAATGCAGACCCAGGGGCATATTTACCACTAACGATTTGCTGCCCTATCTCGAGAATAATGCGATCGGTTTTGCTCAACTCTTGGCTACTCATAAGTGCTCCACGAAAGACAAAAAGGAAAAGTTGCCAAGTATTTTAACTGTATCGAGCCTTTGCGTCGCAAGATCACCGCACAATTTACAACTATTGTTCTTAACCTTCGACTGGATTGTAGTACCAAATATAAAGCTCGTACTGCAATACGGATCACAAAACGGTCAATACCTTGCAATTTTGCTGAAAAGTTGGGATTTGCGCGAAGAACGTTTAAAGGTTTTGACACACATTGATGAGCAAAAAAGAAATTCATCGAAGTGATATATGTGGGGGCTAAGGGGACAAAGCCATGCGTAGGGAGGCGTTACATCTCTTGAGAGTTAACTGACAAACATCACAAAAATCCACGCAGTTGCGTGGATTTTTGTTTTTACCATGTTTCAATTTATCTCGTAGAAGCGCAGCAGAAATGTTTAGCTATCTGTCGTCTCAACGCAATGCTTGAAGAATATCGTATGCTGCTTGTACGCGGACTGGATTAGGGTAATTCTTGTTCGCTAACATCACTATGCCAACTTTCTCCTCTGGGATGAATACAATATAAGCGCCAAAGCCATTGGTTGCACCGGTCTTATGAACCCAGGACGCTCGCACAGCAGGTTGCGCAGGTACCAATGCCTCAACCTTACGTGGTTTTAACGCAATATCATTGCCACTATCGGCAATCACCCTCTGTGGATTGATAGGCCAGTTATACATTTCCCATCCCAAGCCCTGGAACATATCCCCCGCTTGGAAATAACGTGATTGAGATGCGATGATCGCTGCTTTTAGCTTATCGTTACCGGCAGGTAAGCTTTCTGGGTCCATATTGGCCTGCATAAATCTCACCATATCTTGCGAGGTGGATTTCACTCCATAGGCTTCCTCACCCAACATGCCCAAGGTAACGCGCACTGGCTGACCATCTTTATATCCCCACGCATAATTTGACTGCATGGATTCGGGGATGGTGATAAAGGTATGATCCAGTTTTAAAGGCTGGAACACATATTCCTTTATATAGTTTTCAAATGTTAACTGACTTCTTTTCACCGCCAGCGCACCAAATAGCCCAATGCTGGCATTAGAATAATTGCGCATCACTCCAGGTGCACACTGTGGCTGCCATTGTTGATAATATTGCCACAATGATTTTTGGTCGGTCACCGAATCGGGGAGTTGCAGAGGAAGTCCACCCGCAGTGTACGTCGCCAGATGCAACATTTTCACATCTTTCCACTGGCTGCCCGTTAGCTCAGGAGCATACTCCGTCACGGGATCATTAAGGTTCATAATACCGGTTTGCATGGCATATTCTCCGGCGACGCCGGTAAAGGTCTTACTCACTGAACCGAGTTCAAACAGTGTATTTTCGGTTACCGGACGACCTGTTTTTATATCCGCCATACCATAGTTAAAGAATTGCGGCTTTCCGTCATAAAATATTGCGACGGCCATACCTGGAATACCTTGTTTTTCGAGTAACGGCGTAAGAGTTTTATTGACGATAGTCGCAACCTGCTGCTCCGTAAGTTTGGTTTGTGCCAAACTATAAAGTGGGAAAGTTGCGATGGCGGTAAAGATCAAGGTATTGATTATAGACTTTTTCATCATTAGTAAATCTTCCATAGACTGATAAATGGCATGCAGTGTGGCTCCTTTTGCGTGAAGGATTCTGCAATGATTGACTATGGATAACAATCGATTATATTTAGCACTTGATAATAGAAAATCTAACAAGTAAATCTATGGTTCGCAGCTATATTCCTTTAAATTCACTTCGCGCCTTCGAGGCTGCGGCCAGACAGTTAAGTTTTACTAAGGCTGCTATCGAATTAAATGTCACCCATGCAGCAATAGGTCAGCAGGTCAAAGCGCTGGAACAACGTCTCAACTGTCGCCTCTTTATTCGTATTTCACGCGGATTAGTGCTCACAACCGAAGGGGAGAATCTGCTCCCCATCCTGAACGATTCTTTTGATCGTATCGCGGATACGCTAGACCGTTTCTCCGCTGGAATAATGCGTGAAAAAGTCAGGGTGGGTGTTGTCGGGACCTTTGCAACCGGCTATTTATTGTCACGACTGAGGGATTTTCAACAACATTCCCCACATGTGGATATTCTGCTCTCAACACATAACAATCGTGTCGATGTTGTGGCTGAAGGGCTGGATTATGCCATTCGTTACGGCAATGGAGCCTGGCATGGTACGGAGTCACAATTTTTATGTGATGCTCCACTTGCCCCACTGTGCGCCCCCTCACTAGCAAAAAATTTACGCCACCCTACTGACCTTCAAAAGTTTATGCTGCTCCGTTCTTATCGTCGCGATGAGTGGTCGGCTTGGTTTGCTGCTGCAGGAGGGTCTGTACCTTCACCTTCCCAGCAAATAATGATGTTCGACTCGTCAGTCAGTATGCTGGAAGCGGCGCAAGCGGAAATAGGTATCGCACTGGCTCCACCTGCCATGTTTATGCATCTATTGCGCAGTGAACGCATAATCCAACCTTTTAGCACGACAGTCAGTCTCGGGGGATATTGGTTAACTCGCCTACAGTCTCGTACTGAGACACCGGCTATGCGGGATTTTGCTCTGTGGTTATTGTCTGAAATGAAGTCTGAGGGAGAATAGCGCTGTATCGACTGCTAATAACACTGTTTGAACGACAAAAATCCGCGAAGTGCCTATCAAGAAACGGTGGCCTATTGGAAAATACCAAAGGCCACCAGCAAGTAAATTAATCGGTAATGCTTTGCTTTTTCTCTCGAATGTCTTGTTCAATTCCATCACGAACATCTTGCGGAATTTTCAGTGCGTCGCCCAGCGCGGCAAGATAGCTACGCTCCATAAAATGGTCCACATCAATGACGGCGCAACTCAGGAAGTAGAGTTCCAACGCTTCCTCTTCATTTTGAATATCACGCGCCAGTAATTGGGGATCCAATGGCTGATCAATTGCCTGTTGCACCAGACGTTCACCCTGCTCACTGATACCAGCCTCGCGCATATTCTGCTCAATAATACCGCGTTCTTTCGCATCAATATGCCCATCACTTTTGGCCGCAAACACCAGTGCCATGACCAACCGCTGCACACGCTGATCTATCGGGGCAACTTGTTGACCATACTGTGGTTCATCCTGATGATTCTGACGAATTCTGTCTTTATATTTATTCCATAACACGGTTCCCAGTACCGCGCCACCGCCGGCTAATAACGCACTGCTGCCATATTTGCTCAGTAGTTTACGTGAGGATTTACTGCCAACAAGTAAGCCGGCAAGGCCACCCAATGCGCCAGGCACTAACATATTACTCAGGCCAGAAGCCCCGTCACCGTTCTTCTTCGTTGTCTGCCCGAGCATTGACTGTAATTGTTGCATCAAGTTATTCATAAGCTTCACCAATAAAATGGAGTAAACCACCTGAGAATAAAGCAACAAATGTCAAGATGTGTATGAGGATGTAAAAAAGCCTATCTCCCCATATTGAAAATGCTTTTAAAATGCCTCTCCAATTTGAAAAAGACAAATAAAACACTAAAAGCCCATGCTATTGCGTGGGCTTTTGTTGTTATCACCTCAGCAATAATGTCGTGGTGCGCAGTAAGAAATGAGAACATAAATAACAAACATCCGCTCACACTATATTACGCCCACTTTGAGGGTTACCCCTCCAATTAAGGAGGGGCTAGATTTACAGACCTTTTGATTTCAACAACTCAATCTGATTTACAAACAATTGAACTGGGTCAATGTCCTTGCTAACCATACCCGCGGTCTGATTAATCGCATCCACATGGTCTAACTGATAATCCGAACGGATAACTTTCCCCAAGTGCATACTGTAACGTCCGACCAGACCATCATTTTGATTACGTTCTTTGGTGAACAAGAGTGATAAGGCAACCAATGAATGGTGCAGCGGATCGAGGTTGTTCAATCCTTCAGTCAGTGGGTTATAACCCAGAACGCCCCCCCATGAATAATAGTAGACTCCATTATCAAACTCTTTCCCCTCACCTCCCCAGGTTTCAGGTAACCCCTGAGGATATTTGGTATTAAACTTAGCCACATTCTCGGTCGTCAGTGCATCAATAGACTCCATAAAATCCTGCGGCAGGAATGGCTTACCACTTAGCAGAGAAACAAATACACCGAATGCAGACATGATAGTATTAACAATATGTTCCGGAAGACTACCAGGCACCAGCGCTGAGCGAACTAAATCGGCAATTTCCGACCCATGGTTAACCCCATTAACCGAGGTCACAGACGCTATAAGTTCAGGATGCGTTGCAGCAACATAACGACATGCCAAAGGCCCCTGACTATGACCAATAAGGTTAACTTTTTTCGCCCCCGTTTTTGCCATGACTTCTTTGACAAATTTAAGTAATTGCTCGCCGCGTACTTCATTACTGTTGGTGGCGGAAATTGTGGCGATAAAGACTTGTGCGCCCGCTTTTTTTAGCGGTTCTTCGACACCATAAAAATAAGGGTAAACCCCTGCGATTTTGTCGAATCCAAGTAAGCCATGAACTAATACGACTGGATATTTCAAAGTTGAATTTGTAGACATAATAAATACCTTTTAGTTGTACAAAAAAACCGGGGAATTAATCCTCGGCATGGGTTATCACCATCGCGATATTTCGCGACGGTGTAGGACTAAGGTTTCTGTTTTCTTGTGAAATAAATTAGCCAGGCAAACACCTGTGATATATGCCAGCTATCTGATTGGTGATAATGCCAATTTGCTCCAGGGGATTAAATAACCCTGCCGATGGAGTCAGCGAGTCAGGATCTAAATTTCAATAGTCCGAAAACCATTCTTGCTGATTAGTTATTGCGGATATTTCGGCCATATCACATTGGAATTATGCTGCTTGACGGCGGTAATACGTCTACACAGCAAATTACACGGTTATAACAGCGATAAGGGCGGCACTTAATCTGTCAGGCATAATTCCCGCTCTACCTCGCGACGATTCTTTAACCCTTTCCACGACTGACCATCAGCATATATCCAGCGGCGTAACTCATCGCAAGCGCCTTTGATGTCGCCAGTATTGAGCTTTTTAAGCAGCGTAGATTGGATAAAAGCATGCTGCCCGACGTTATAGGTGAACGAGTACAGAGCCGCTTTCTGGTATTGGCTTAGTGGGATTTTCACAGCTGCATCAACAATGCGTTGTACCGGCGTCAGATCTTGTTGCAATAAAGCATCGCATTCCGCATCAGAATATTTTTTACTGGGGATGATATCTTTACCGGTGTGGCCATCGCATACAGTGAGGACATTGACGACATCGTAGTAAGCCACATACTTGCGGCCCTCTAATCCATCTTCACCACCCAGTAATACACCAGCAATAGCCAGTGCTCCGAAAGCAGAAACACCCATTAACTTACTGCGAAGAGTTGGAGACATTTTATTTCTTCCGTAATTGAAATTCTTTTCGCTTATAGTGCCAATTCACAATAAAGGTTCCCGTCGTGCAGACAATACCGACTACCATGGCCCATTCGTTTAGAGATAACGCACCAATCGTTGTTGTTAACCCGCCGAACCACAAGGATATCGCGCTGGAATATTTATCCATCTTCATTGTCTCCCCCTGCCAGTTGGCCTGGGCATATATTTGCTGCTTTTGGAAAATAGCTCGCCGCCGTGCCCCATCCAGACGCAGAGATTATTTGAGGATAATTGATGCTGGCGATGAACTATAAAAAACCACACAAATAGCGAGGCCTAATAATTTAAATTATTATGTAAAAATACCGTCTCTTTCGGTGATAATAAGCCAACAACATAGACAAAAGGAAAATTGCTCGATGAATACCGGTTTTATTCTGCTCTGTATTTATGTAGTTGGCGTTATTATTTCTACTTTCATTATTTTCCCGCTGACACGTGACCAGAGCTTAGTAGTAAGGTGCTTGTCATCACTTTTAATTGGTATAACCTGGCCCTTAAGCCTGCCCGTTGCCCTGCTGCTCTCGATGTTCTAATTAATACGCGTTAGGAGCTGAGCCCAAAAGTATCGGGCCTCATCAATGCTTGGGATAAAATGAAAAAACCCCGCCTGAGCGAGGTTTATTTGACTGTATGAGTGCAACTGCACAACCAACTGTTATCAGACTAATGCACTTTTTGCGGCCGCACCAACACTTTTATCATAAAAAATTAATTTTGTATTTCGGCGTCCATCTCAAGGCGAATATCCATCATGGCAAGGCAACCATCAACAAAGCCCTCAGCCATTTGTAGATTTATTCTTATTGCTCTTTCGTCTTTCTTTTGTTGCCTTGCAATAGCACGTTTAGATTGATTATAGACATAATGCCGAATGACCAATTCCCACTCGTCATACCGATGACGTTTTAAACGAGAAACACATCCATCAACGGCTAATCCATCATCATCACAACATGAAGGTCGTGATGAGGTGGTGTACGGGAGTAAACCTTTAAACCCTGCGGCAATAGAGGAATAGTCAATACCTGAATTATCTTTAGCCCATACACCCCAGCGTTCAAGAACAAGTTGAATATTACGCCTTGGTTTTTTCTGCCCTGAAGGCAAGTTTTTCGATATTCGCATCATAACTCTTCTTCCTTCCGTGAAATATACTGTGTGTGCATAACGCCCCGTCCTAATTAGGGTCGATGGTGGCGCTATTAATTAAATGGGGGAGTTTATGGAAAATATGGCATTTCCAGGCCCCTGCCCATTTGGAGGTTTAATTGCACAGCGCGGCAATACATCACAGTATTTGAGGCAAGTTATAGGGGCTGCGTGCTTATCTGCCCACAAGCCGCTATGACGAATATATTTTGTTAAATAGTTGACGTAGCTGCATCTCAACTTGATTTTATAATGCAGATACTCCCTGACTTCGAGCATGGCCGGTGTCAGTATGTTATTGTCAGATTTGATAAATGATAGTTGTGTCATCTTGCCCCCTTGAGTGATGACACAACAACTGCTTAGGTTGTCAGTTGTTCAGGCCGACAGAGCTATTATTCCGTTAAACATCGGGCATTGAAATTGTATACCCGGCTATTTCTGCCAATTCGATTAATACCGGTAAGGTCGCGACAAACTGATTATCTCTTAAGTGTTCCACACTCACTATCTCACCATGTTCGCAACGGAGTAAAACTGTACCATCCGAAGGCAGAAGCTTAATCAAGTTTTCTATAGGAATCATTAGGTAACATCCTTATATTATTAACCCCCTACAGGGGACCCGATTAAACTCGATTTCCCTTCTAACTAAATTAATTAAAACCACATATTAGAAATAGCTGACATAACCCCATGAAAGAGGAAATATCAGCTGCTCTCATTTTATTAAGTGTCTTTTTCCCAAGGGCATAGCTCGGTTAACGCGGTTTCCAGCGTGGAGATATCGTCAGAGCTGAGCAATGGGATCAGCTTTTCAATTTCATCATCTGGTCGTTTATAAATCCGTAGATTTACGATCCTCGTAATGACATCTTCAGAGAAACGGTATTTTATGACCCGAGCCGGGTTGCCACCGACGACGGCATACGCAGGAATATCTTTTGTGACAATACTCCCCGCAGCAATAACAGCGCCCTCTCCGACCGTAATACCAGGCATAACCATACAGCGCATTCCAAGCCAGCAGCCATCATTCAGTACGGTATTTCCTCTGGGCTGATAAGATTTTTTCACCATACTCATAAAGGGATAAAGGCTAATAAAATCAATGGAGTGATTATGATTCCCGCCCATTAATATTACAGCTTCCGCACCAATACAGACATAATCACCAATAATAAGTTGGTCAATATGCCCAAGCGGCTCCCATTGCTGGCTAACGTTGTCGCCGTGGAGATAACGAACAACCGAGAGTTCAAACCCATCATCCCAACAGTCACTGTAGTAACTATGTTGGCCTCTGATCAAAATATTCGGGTTCTTGACGGAAAGATGCAGATACTCGACTTGTGACCAGTGTTTATTTTTCATGACTTTTTCCTTTTCGATAAAAGAAAGCCACGGAACGTGTTGATTTCGTGGCAGTGATTATACGTTCAGATAACCACTGCTTTTAGCTATTCGAGGATGGAACATCAGCGGACAACGGAAATAATTTATATTCATAAAAACCACCTTTTAGCTTATTTTAAGTAGATTTTCTCATATGTTCAATTGTGATTTTTTATAACTAACCTTTTAACACTAGAGTTGCCTACCGCTACGTAATGGGTATTTTTGATCCCAGCCCAGTTTGGGCTGAAGATGGGCATTTTTGTCTGGGTAGCTTCAACCTCCACGTTAAACAGCAACCAGATTAAATCATAGGGTTATATCAAAGTACAACTAAAGAGTTATTTATATAATTAAACCTTTGGTTTATAATCTTGATATGAAAGAAGAAAAAAGCTCACTGGAACCGCCTATTGCGGCTCGACTTTATCACTTAATGAATAAAACCGGCGTGAATAAGTCGGGGCTTGCTCGTATCTGCGGAATAACTCCTCAAGCCGCTGGCCGCTGGTTCACGAAAGGAAAGATAAGCAAAGATTCGGCATTAAAATTATCTGAAGCCTTTGGTGTTTCCCTTTCCTGGTTGCTAAGTGATGAAACGGATAACCCAGAGCTCCCCACCGTCTCAGAAGTCGTTTTAAGTGAAAGACAAAGGGAATTGCTGAATTTGTTTGACCGACTACCTGAAAGTGATAAAGACAATTATATTGAAGCACTTAGGACCAAAGTTGAGAACTACGACAGGTTATTCAATGAGCTATTGAAATCCAGAAATATCAAAGAATTATCCTTAAAGTAGAAACAATAGACAAAATAAATCACCAATGAAACCAGCTCTTGCTGGTTTTTTCGTCTAAACTTCAAAACATTAACCCTATGATTGATAATGAAGTAAAACTAATGATTGATATCAATATAACCCTATGATTTAATCCACTCATCAACGGCACAGCAGCCGCTTAGGTGAGCAAGTTCTGACAATCTGAAAGCAGATAAATCGTGAGTAAAGCATAATTTTTGGAATAAGAATGGAATATAAAAAGATAGACTAAATAACAACTCCATCAATATAACCAACTCACTCATACACCAATTTATATAAGGAGGATTGCCATGTTGACCCGTGAAATGTTTTTAGTTTCGCTCGTCCTTAGCGATCGTCATTGCTCAAGCATTACTGGTATCGTGCTGCGATAACCTGCTTGAGCGAAGCTAACTAAACAATCTGAGAACTTCCCTCCGGCTTACCGGTTATCGTCAGTAATTTTTGACGATAGGCATTTTTATGCCTGAAATCTGGATAAGCATCATGAGTACATTACTTTCTGCACAATCTGTCAGCTACGACAACACCTTCGGTCCGTTACTGGCTGAGATTTCTTTTAGCCTGAAAAAAGGCGACCGCATCGGCCTGATTGGGCATAACGGCTGTGGCAAAAGTACCCTTCTGAATATCCTCAGCGGTGCACTATCTATGACCTCTGGCACCATCACAACAGCAAATCAATGCTTGATGGCCACGGTAGAACAGCATCTGCCCTGCGCATTAAACGAAGCTACGTTGATAGATGCGGTGCTCAATCATCTGCCGGGCAGCCTGCACCAACCGGAACGCTGGCAAGCCGAAGTCCTACTCGCCACACTGGGTTTTGAGGAAAACGTATGGTCACTGACTGCCGCAACTCTGAGCGGCGGGCAACATACGCGCCTGCTGCTAGCGCGAGCTTTGATCCGCCAGCCGGATTTACTGCTGCTGGATGAGCCCAGTAACCACCTGGATTTACCAACTCTGCTATGGCTTGAACAGTTTCTACAAAATTGGGGAGGCAGCTTTGTACTGGTATCGCACGACCGCAGCCTGCTCGACCGCGTGACCAACTGCACCTGGATCTTGCGCGATAAAACCCTGCAATTTATTCGTCTACCCTGCTCACAAGCCAGGCTGGCGTTAGAAGAAAAGGATAGCGCCGATGCTCATCGCCATCATGCAGAACAAAAGGAGATCGACCGCGTAGCGAAAAGTGCCAAACTGTTGGCTATCTGGGGCAGCGTGTATGACAACGAAAAGCTGGCTCGTAAAGCCAAGCAGATGGAGAAACAAGTTGATCGAATGAAGGAAGATCAAACTCTATTAACGGCCGGCAATCAATGGCAATTGCGGCTCAATGGTGAAGCATTGCCTGCTGATCGTGTGCTGGCACTATCTGATTTGCAGGTGCGTCCTGCGCCGGATGCACCTGTTTTATTCGAACTGGATGAAGTTAGAGTAAAAAGTGGCGATCGCATCGCGCTAGTTGGCCGCAATGGCTGCGGTAAGTCATCGTTATTACATAGCTTATGGCAAGAATTTAACCAGCCAGAAACCTCCGATGCGGGTATAGTTTTTCATCCAAAAGTCCGTATGGGATATTACGATCAAAGCCTACATCAATTACACGATGACGATTCAATCAGCGACGCGCTGACGTCTTTTGCACCATTGACGGAAGACCAGCGAAAAATGGCGCTGATTGGTGCGGGCTTTCCTTACCTGCGGCATCAACAAAAGGTAAGTACCCTAAGCGGTGGTGAACGTTCACGGCTGCTGTTTATCGGCTTAACACTGGCAAACTATTCGTTACTGCTACTGGATGAGCCGACCAACCACCTCGATATAGAAGGTAAAGAGGAACTGGCGGAAACACTAAAAACGTTCAAAGGTGCAGTATTATTGGTATCACATGACCGCATGCTAATTGAGCAAAGTTGTAATCGCTTCTGGTTGATCCACCAACAACGGCTCGAAGAGTGGCACGACCTGGCTCCGGTTTACAACATTCTGGCCGATAAACCAGTAATAGCGCCGAGTTCAAGTTCAGCCATTGCTACAGCTGCTATTACCACCCTCATGAAAAGTGAGGAAGATTATTTGCTGACAGCCTTGCTGGATCTGGAGGCCAAACTGGCCGAGGATTTGGCGCGGAAACCTAAACACCAAAAAATCACATTACAACGTGAGTGGCAGCAACAAATCGACGAGCTTAATAGTCTGCTAGGTTTAAGAGAGTGAGGACTAACGGATTCAAAAGTTTTTAACTCAAAGATCCGCTGGGTGTATGACCAATAAGCCCCATCAGTTTCTGATGGGGCTTATTCCATGCTTTCAGGTTGCTGGCTCCCACAAAAATCAGTACCAGTAAACATAAATCGCCAACTAGACAGTATAACTCTCGCCATAATTTCAAACTATTTTCAGAGCCTCGCTCGCTATAATCCTAGGGTATTACCTGTGACAACATTCACCATTATCTATCTGGATTCCCATAGAAATGAGTGGGTAAAAATTTCGCCGGTTGAACCTGGCTAAAATAATCAATGTAGAAACCATGGCCGGATATCGATTATTTATTTTTTTATCAGAGATAAGAAAAATATTTACTCCACGAAAAGGCTAAATACAGAGCTTTCTTGTAGAAAATCTATTGAGCAATAGATATGCAGTGGCACTGCTTTAGTTAACACCATAAGGAAATGGATATGAGTCTTAGCTTGCCTGGCAATGATTTGTATTACCTGCCACGTGATAATCTTCCCCCCGAAGAGTATGAGCGCATAATAAGCGCGTACGCTGCATGGTCACGTATCTGCCGTGAATATCAATTGGATGACCGCAATAATAATGGTCATTACATTATTAATATGCGTGAAAACAGGGCAGCCTCGCATTCGAGGCCATCTCGTGAGGCTCGGGAAAAAGACAAACTGAAAAAATGGTATTTTCCGGCGATATTGTCATGCTCAGCGACATTCATGGCCCTGCCAAGCTATTTTATATTGGTGAAAACGGTAAGCTTATTTGCACCGATCCACTTAGTTTTCATTTTGATGGTGCGAAAAAGATTATCGCTGAATTTAATAGCTCGGTGAGTAGAAAAGATTATAGTCACTCTGAAGGAAAACCACGACCAACACAGGTTCAGCGTTTGGTACGTGCTTCTGTACTTGATTTGCCAGCACAGCAAGCCTTCCGTACTATTAACACCAAGGCTGCCGGAGGCGTTTACAGCGGAAATGTTGAAGGTTATACGAAAACAGCCCAAGATTTAGGCGGTTAAGCAAACTAAAGCAAAAGTGTTAGCTGACGGTACTAAAGAAACGTTCCCAAATGGAAATATGGCGGATGCTCATGCCGAAATAGGTGCTCTTCAGCAAACACATGAAGCTAGGGTCTCGAAGGGAGCCGATATAAACATGGTTGTGAGCGGTAAAGATGTCTGTGGTTACTGTAGAGGCGATATTGCTGCAGCCGCAAATGCCGCTGAAGTAAACTCGCTCACTATACATGCTGTCGATAAATATGGTGACCCAGTAAAATACACATGGGAAACAGGAATGAGATCTATCAAGGTGGCTAAATGAATAAAGATATAGTGTTAGGCGGTTATTTCTTTAGCCCTTCTGGTGATAGGGAACAGTTAAAACCTTTAAAGAACCCTTCTGAGGATGACTTACTCCAAGTCCTTGAACTTTTCCGTGATAACGTTGGTGTGTTGGGTATGAAAAATAACGCTTGTGACGATATCGGTCCTGAAGAGTTATCTTTATACACTGAATCTGGACGCTATATGTTGTTGCTAGGTGAAAATGATTGTGATGGTGAATATAACGTCAGGACGTTGCACAACCTAAACTCACCAGGTGGCTTGCAGCTTATGCACGGTGAACCTTATGGAGCATCAACTATAGTTGATGATTTTGATCCGGTTATCACTGCTTTTCGAGAGTATCTAGCTACTGGTAATGTATCGACAGACCTCCTTTATTAATATTGCTTAAGTCATCAAAATGGCGATCCAACCCAGCGCCATTGCTGGGTTTTCGTGCTTGATCCCGACATCGTAATTACTCCAATAGCGCGTCAAAACTCATGCTTTATTAACGCGTCAAGGATATCCGAATTGGTAGTTTTGAGATTTATTAACGCCAATAAATTGGATGAAAACATCATGCTGCAGATGATTATATTTTTTGAGATAACTTAGATAATTAATTGACAAGCCATATAATCTTATATTTAACAAAGTATTATTTATTCAAATTATGGGGATATAACAACATTCATAAGAAAACCGCATTATTAGACAAGAGATAAAAAACATTGACACCCTCATGAAATATCCGTTGACCAATCAGTTCTGTCTTTAGAGCTACCATGGTTTTTATAACACCGAAACTTTCCCCTACAGCGTGGAGTTCTGTATTCATTCCATCTTCGGGGAAATTCTCAATTAAGATATCCTCGCTACTTTTATTTTGAAATCTCTCGCTCATAAAATATTCATATCAATAGCATTCCCTTCGGCATGTCTGATTCTTAATGATGGCGCTACGTTAAGCCCTCTCATACCGTACACTTTTACCATATTCTGTGTAGCTTTAATGCTTTTCGCAGTGTCCATACTGCCATCGATCTTTTAATGCGCCCATTGGATGCAAACTCCCGTTTCAACCCGTACATATTCAGGCTTGGTAAGGTTTTTTTGGTATTTTACAAGACCAATGTATCAAATAAACCCTCTCTGGGGGATTAATGTTGCAAATATAATTACTGCCGCGCAAATCTTATTAATTTAGATATAAAATTATCAATGCTTATTTTAAATGACGGACTTAATAATGAATTCCCTTTAGAAGTATTATTATCTATATACCAATGATAATACTCAACGTCATTGAACCATCTATTTTAACATTCTCTGTAATGGGGCCTTTCATATCAGCAACACTGCCAAGTCTCGGCATGACTTCAATATCAGCACTGAATACTTTTCCTGGTGCTTTTGTTGCATTAGCATGGACCCAGCTCAGCCCATTCAGTGGCCCAATGCTTAATGATAAAATAGCCGCAGCGGCTTCTTCCTGTTTACGGAAATATTTTGCAGTACCATCAACCTTTGCATTTGAAAAATAAACGCCGTAATCACCTATTTTTCCGGCGCCATTAACAAAACCTAATCCATAGCGACCTCCGGACGTGCTACTGCCAGCACGGTTATCGCTACCGGTCACGCTAACGTAGGTTTCAGCATCACAAATTACTGACCAGTTTTTGGTTATTGAAGGCAATACGGTGAGTGCCGAAGGTTTAACAGTATGCCCTGCAATTTCACCGACGTTATAGACTCCGCCGTCTGGAGCCATGATAATACAACCAGGGGGGCTCACCTGACCTTTGACTGTTAATTCTGCTGTTGGTGCTTTTGCGTTTGCTGCATTGAAGCCAAAAATCAAATAAGACAGTGCTGTTAGTGCTATCAGTTGCTTTTTCATGTTTATAGTCTGAGGTTATTCTAATTATATTAGAAAATGTCAACACAATTGAGGTTATCAAAGTGATAATTTTATCAAAATTTGATATTGATCAACATTTTTCCTTATTGAGGTGATTAAACAATAAACAAAAAGGGGCGTATATCAGAATGGAAGCTGACTTATTGCAAGATATTTCTTATGCGAGATAATTTATTGTTATTTTTACAACAATAAATACGGCTCTGTTGCAGTAATCCGTCGTCAGGCAATATGTTATTTTTTACGATGTTTTCTGCGTATACCACTGAAAATACAGCACTGTTCATTGATATGGTCGCGCAATGTATTTGGCTTGAACCTACACAATTTGGAGGAGATGATGGCAGAGTACGGTATTATCATTGACCATTCCCCGCTTTACCATTGAGTCACGGAGTGCCCCTGCGTCCATAGCCATTTACGTTCAAAATATAGATTGACTCTTTTCACTGTCCGGCGCAGCAGTTAGCTTTTCATGGCCATCAACCTGTCGATATGTTCACATTTCTGGTGGTAATACATAGATAAAGAACGTTGCACTAGATTAGTTAGGCGTCATTTTGCAAACGATGAAGCCGCTAAGTACTTCTTTCAAAATTTCATGAGATCAGAAGTTTAGCCGGACGATTGTATGAAAAGGAAAAAGGTAAGAAATTTGCGATGAAACTACTGGGGCATAAATCGGAGAAGATGACGAACAAGTATCTTGATACGATAGGGAAAGAATACGTGATGCTATAAAAGACCGAATATCAGATTTCGATAAAATTTCGATAAATTTCGATAAACCACAAAATTCACCTTTAAAATCAATGGGTTAAAAATAGACCGAATACGATTCCTAAAGGTGAGAATTCTATAATTTATCTATATAAAACAACAAGATAATCAGAGTTATGACCTTTAGCATACGTTTAACACCGTCTTTAAAAGATCAACATGATCATATACTTATCAGCTGTTTCGAAAATTCTCGGGGATATTTCGAGCGTTAAAATGAGGAAAACATGACATCAACACTATTTATAGTCAGCCTAATACTAGCCGCAGTAATGATCACTATCCACCCTGCTCTCTGCGTTCCGTTTGTTATCGCTGCTTACCTGCTGGCAGGTAAAGGCAGTATGCACATGGATAGTAATACCAGCATCATCTTAGGGATCATCGAATTTATTCTGTTATTGGTTCTGTTCGTCATTGTGAATGACGCTCTCAAATAATTATTGATACTACAACGTGGATTAGTAGTTACTCAATCTGACAGTCAGTTAAAAGCTGAAAAACTGACGTAACTAGTATTCCGTCGCATTAATAATTAGGAGCCAAATCAAGTATGCTGTTCTTCTTCTGAACTCAATACATATCCATCTTCCATTTGCTCCCCGCTTACCAATGTAAATAATTTCTGATGGCCAAAGAAATCAAGAAGCAACATAGGGAATGAACTCAAGGTCGCAACTGATTTATCTTTGTCTATATAATTTGATTTTTGCACTTCGAAAACATCAACTTGGTTAAAGTAGTTACTTGGAAAAACTATATTACCTTTAATAATATAGTTAGCTTTAACACAATGTATACGTACGACATCATTCCAAATAAGATTATCGTATAAATTGAAATGTATCAATGACTTGTGTGCTTTTTCCGCCACGTATCGCTTAAATTTAGAACAATCGCAAATTTTTACTGTCTGATTGCAAAATTCTTCTATTGCATCTAAATTTGAAATACACTTTATAGATTCAACCATCGGGTAACTAATGAAGAGTTTTCCCTTGTCGGTCTCTTCATTAAAAAACTCCAATAATTCTCTAATTTTTTTATCACTAGCAGATGGTGAATGCCCGTCGTAGTCAAAAAAAAGAAATAACTGAGAGAAAGAGTCTCTATCATACGACTCTAATTCTGGATTTCTTTCTTTCATTAAAGCGAAAACATCAAGATCCTCATCTTCATGCATTAATTTATAAAATGCATATATATCTGTTTTGAAGGATGAAATAACGATCCTATTATCATTTTCGATGAAGTTTTTTAAAAGACTATCAGTGATAGTCTTTTCAGTTTTCTCTCCTTCGAAAACAAAAAGAATATGCTCAGCCATTAAATGTACCCGCCTTATACATTTTTTCTATATTGTGAGCCTCTCGCAGTTCTTTATCTGTTTTTTCAAAAATAGGAACAATTCCTTTCTCATCCATAATAAAATAACAGTCAGGTCTCAATAATTCATTTGTCATAACATTTGTATTATGCGTCGTGATAATGACTTGAGCTCCAGCTTTTTTCATTTCATTAACTATCAGCATGGATAATGAATGATGATAGAATGCATCAAACTCATCAATGAAAATGAATGAAACACATTTACTATCTTTAAATCTTTGCATCCAATAATAAAACAAAGCTAATGACTTTGTCCCTGTTGAAGCAATTCCCCAAAAAGGAATTTTTTTATCTCCGAAATCAAACCCAATATCTTCAACTATACCATTATTACCTTGACTCTTAATCACGCAGAGTTTGCATTGAACTCCAGCCTCGTTCAAAAACCTTTCAAAATCATCAATATTTTTCTTTTCAACAATATCCGGGGTAATTAAATGTTTCCCCATTTCAAGACCAAGGTAACTATTGGAATCCAACGATCTAAAATAAAGCATCTTATCTACAAAAACAATAAACTTATAAAATAAATCCTTTTCAACACTATTTTTAAGAACTGAATTATTTTTTATGTAGTTAATTATAGAGATTTTTGACTCAGCTAAATCAGTGTTTAAACTTTCAGTTCCAGATAATGAAAAGTAAGCATTAAAGTCGATTTCACGATTAATGCTAGCAACAAGATGATTATTGATAGTCAATTCTTCATAGACTAACTCTGTGATACCACTTTTACCATATGAGTACGTAACTATATTATCGCCAAATTTAAAATCATATTTAAACCTAGCAATGCCAGAGTTATTCATTGCATTAATGTAATGACTATACATCCCGTCATTGATATTAAAGTCTGTCAGATGGGCTACAATATCGAACAAAGCTAAACCTAAGTTACTTTTCCCTATACCGTTTTTTCCATAAACTATAGATTTTTTTACAACCCCGTCAAGAATACAATCCTGATTAAATTCATAGTTTTTCTTCTGTGTAAGATCTAATATTAACTTATCGGAAAATCCCTTAAACCCTTCCACTTCAAATCGATATATCATAACGCTCTCCAACTCCAGATGTCATAACTATATCATGGCACCGTAAAAAAATTACATCAAATAAAAATGTTGATTTTCTTTATCGCTGTGATTAACATTATGCATGAAGGCTCTCGCAGTCCTATGAAGTACAGCATGATTGCTGTGTTTTATAGGTGTCAGTTCCTAAAACTGACGAAGACTGGAGATATGAGATGAAACGTAAAAACGTGTTCGTTCATGCCTACCGTCGCTTTCGCAATGGCGAGTGGGAAGACGTTTGTAGTCATTACCGCTCAATGCCTAGCTAAACGACCAGGCTGACCGCGAAGAGCCTTCACAACCGCCATCTAATTAAAATTAGATGTTTTGTTTTCTATCAAACACTATAAATCCCACATCTTCCTTTACCATAATACCTTCCTAAATGCGTCGCAGAACACTCTCAAACGCGTACTGATTTTAAAGACATGCTCCTCCTAATGTCGAAAGCACCCGAAGTAAGTTTTCACCCTGCTAATTGCTGTGCAATATGGTGCAAAGCATCCAAACAGATGTCAAAATGCTGACATAGGCTCTGTTTTCCCGATTTTTCGGCAGTATTCGAGAGAATTAAAAGCATCGAAATTAGCGCATAAGCAAAACTATATCTCACAGCCATGCAGTAAATTGCGCATCAGTTCATCGCCTCAGGGTAGCTGACCAGTTTCCTATTAATTGTTTTCAATGCCCACTTATGGCTCTGAACTGACTACCTGAGCTAATTGCACCTAGGCGAGGTTGCTATTGAGTTGATAAGCCAAACCATCTATGTCAGTGGCAACATTACTTTGCTCAAAGATTAATAAATTAGGTAGCTCCTTCAAACTCCCTTTCAATTTACTTATTAAAATACGGATTTACCCTCTCCACCGCCTGTTGTACCAGCTTGTTTCTGGTTGCCATAAGTCGCTCAATCTTTTCTCTTTTCTGATCCGCCGTGAGTATCCGATCCCGCCTCATCATTTCAATCTGGGCATTCAGTGCTTTCACTTGCTTTTGCGTCGCTGTTAGCCCCTGACGCTGCGATAATTTCCCTCTATTCCCCTCTATCAACTCATTGGCATCATCGCCACGTCCCTGCTTACGGAAGCTGTTAATGGTACTGTTTATCTGATTGGCTTCAGTCATCATGCGGTAAAAATCTTCGGTGAATTGGGTAGACTTGGCCGGATCGGAACCTCGGAAGAAGGATTTAATCACCGGCATCTCATCCAGGCGCATGGCCGGGGTTTCGCCGTAGTCTTTCAGGTTACGCATCAGAAGATTGGTCGCGCCCATCACATAACCACCTAAGCTGCCGGTGTAGCCCATTACAATATGATCCAGCATCTTCGGTGACATATTGGTCGCTTCACCAATTTCACGCATCAGCAAACTGGTCTGGTCGTTATAACGGGCTCCGGCCATCAAATTGCTGTCGGCCATATTCTCAATCGGCCCGCCTTTGAAGAAATCATAGTTAACATAAGCCTCAGCAATCGGCATCGCGACTTGTGGGATCGGGTTGAACGCCATGGTTTCCATAAAGTTATGCGCCACCAGCTTACCGAACTTAGCCGCGCTATCTTTACCGCCCAGCGCCCGGACAAATCGCTCCGGCAAGGTGCCAAACATCAAGCCGATTTCGAACGGTTTGGGGAAGCGAATGTGCTGATCACCAATCCATGCATGCCAATAGGTGTCTTTATCCCAGTCCTGAAGCTCTTCATAGCGTTTGTCGTCCCAATTCAGCGCCATCAGTGCCAGCGAGGCGGCGGTGATCATGCCGCCGCGTTTCAGCACTTCGCGCGGATTCTCTTTGATAGCTCGGCCTAATTTACTCAGCCCCTGCATCCGGGCGTTGAAAAATGGCAGCATATCACTCAGGTTTATCATGATATTGCTGGCCCCCATCATGCTGAAATCCATTAAGTCGCGCGATTCAAAAGCTGCCTGCGCCTTACTTTTGCCCGATTTAATGGCGGCTTCGTAAGTGGCCAATCGGTTAGCGTTCTCCGCTGCTTCACTGAGGTTTTTGTATTGATGTAACCCCTGCTCGACCTTGCCCATCACCTCTTTGCTGTTGCGGACAATGGACGATTCAAACTCTTGCATTTGGCTGTCGCTGTAACCTTTCCGCCGTAGAACACTACGAATGGTTTTAGCAGTCGATGCCGGATCATAGACATTGGAATAACCGCCACCAAAGGTGGCTCCGGCAAACATCATATCTACCAGGCTATCATCAGTGCGTAATGCTTTTTTAAATCCGGCCCATGAAGCGGTAACAGGCTTAAAACCATCTTTGTTAATGGCCCATGAATGAATAGAGTCACGCATAAAGTTACGAATGATAAAGTCAGGCATGGATGTGGTGCTGACGGTCAGCACTTTTTTAGCCGTGCGTGCTGCTTTCATAAAGGTGGAATTACTGCGCTCAAGGTCAATCATGGTAAAGGCGCGATACAGTTCAGGATCATTAACCTGTACCAGTTTTTCCTGCCCATCAACAAACACCTTCACCACATCTTTGCCGATGCGCTCAAAGTCCATCTTGTTCGGTGATTCAATCACCTCCAGCACACCAGTATCAGCAAGGTTCACCACTGACCTGCGCATTGCTTCATTTTTCATCGAAGCATCGACCGATTTCGCCACGTAGTTAAACAGGTTTTCGATAGGATCCTTAATGGTCAAATCGCTGCCCTTTAACTTGCGCACGGTACTGCTCTGGTTAGCAATGCCTTTGCTGGTCCACGGCCCCTTCACCTCACCATTTTCTGCTTCACGGTAATATGGCAAGTACCAGGCATCCTCCCACTGTGCGCGGCTTTCTGGATCAATCAATCCCATATCCTGTTGCAGATCCAGAATCGATTTAATAAAGGCATCATACTTTTTCTTCTGGCCTTCGAATAAAGTCTCATTACCCCGGTTGAGAGTTTTCATATAAGCAATTTCGTCGGCATTAAAGTTGTTCTCTTTGCCCTCTTTCATCAGCCGTTCAGAACGATGGCCGGCGATCCATTTAAAGAAGTTTTCCCGATGGTTTCCCAGTCCGTCGAGAATACCCATAAGAGCGTCCTCTTTACCGGTACCGGATTGTCGCTCTACTATCCCTTCGACTTTGTTATAGCGAGGTAAGCCATGTTCTAAAGTGGCAGCAGTAACAGAGCCTGCCCCGGCAGCCATACGCGCTCCAATGTAGGCAGAACTTCGTGCATCATTGATACCAGCCGCATCCTCGGCATACTTCAGCGGAGCCATGCCATCAAAGGTTTTAGTATTGAGTTTACGGCCAGTTTCTTTTAGCCAGGCTTTCAGTTCCGTTTTATCTTTGCTGGTCACTGTACCGTAGAAAGTCTTGGCCTTATCAAACCACCCCTGCTCAACGTTAAAGCCCATTTTGCGGTTGGTTTCAGCATCCATTGATGGGTTAGCAGTGCGGGAGTAAAGTGCCTTATTCTTGCGAATATCGGTTGATGAGAGTATATTTTCAACTGAATCTTGATTTGGTGAACCGCGTTTGAGCAATTGAAGCTCTTGGGCCGTACCAGATTGGGATTCTGAACCCTGATAAGTGTTCTCCTTGGGCAATTGGAGCCCAACAGAACGAAGCTTATCGGGGTTTTGTTTTTCTCGGCGGTATAACGCTAAACCAGCATCCTCCATACCTTGAACTTTCGCCATGCCCCCCACGGTGCCGTACACTGAAGCAACTCGATTAACTTCCAAGCGCCCACGTTTTGCATTCATATGAATAGCAGTAACCACTGGGTTTCCGTTTGCATCATGAGCCTCCAGAAGAGCAACTACTGCGTTATCCTGTGTTGCTGAGCGATATACTGCTAACGGGTCATGCATCAGCTCAGGAAGCTGCTCAATGACCTCAGTCGGTACGTTGTGTTTTATTCCATTGGTCGCTTTACGTACCGTATCACGAGAAATTACCATCTCCACATTGGGAGCGCCAAGCGCACGGAGTACCGGCGGTGTTCTACCTATTGAAACCGTTATGTCATCGGACCGTAACGAACGCATCGCTTTATCAAGCTCAGATCTATATTGTTCGGCTTCCACTGGTAATGGCTTGAGTGGGTCCACATCATCATGTTTCGAATACAGTGCGTCTGACCGAGAGAAAGTATTATCGAACTCCCGCGTCCCCGGCTGTTCGCCATCATACATAGCAGTCTTTTTGAAGCGCCCGGCGACCGTGCGCAGAATATTACGTATTTCCGTTGGGGAAATGTCATTCGCATTCATGATGCCCGTTTTCTTCAATCCATTGATCAGCACAGAAACAAAACGGTCCCACATCGCTCCAAGGCCGGTGAGTTCTGAACGCTCAGCCATGTGAGCCAAAAACTCATTAGCCTGCATTTCGAGAGACTCATTGCGGTATGATTTATCGACTTCCCGCCAAACATCCTGAATTTCTTTATTTTTGCTGTCACGCGTTTGATGTAACACACGCATGATACGATCATATTCCACATCGCCAATGACGGAAGCTAGCCCATGGTGTGCCAATACCTCATGACGTAATTTCGCCCGAAGCTCGCGGTCAGAAGTAATATTATCTGCTACCACAATCACCCGGCTGAGCTCTGGCTGATAGATAGCATGGACAACACCGAACTCTTTCGGGATCCCGCTCGGCATCATGGCTGCTGCTTCAGCTTGCGTTTGGACTACCTTAACTTTGATTTTGGCTGCACCATTCAAATTACGCACCCAAACATCAGCAATAACTTGGGCCCGCCCTTGCCGTATTCCCTGAGTGGGCTTGTCGCCAGCGGCCGTGTGACCACTATCTGAAATCACATTGCCTTTGCCAATGTCAGTACCCTTACGCGAATAGAAAGCGATACCTTTATCGGTTGGCTTGGTTTTGAGGGTTTGGAATAGGTGATCAAATGCCTGGCGCACGCCGCCATTTAATTCAGCTTCGGTTGGATAAGCATAGGTTTTAGGATTTGCGTGTTCGTCAGCTTTGCGCAGGTTAACCAGATAATCGTTAGTGAGACCTTTACTCTCGGCTTTATCCAGCAGATAGCGTTCAAATGCTCGCGCTGACATTTCCAGTTTAGTTGTCCAATATGCTTTGCTTCGCCCACTGTCCAGTATTGCCGCCCGTGCCCTCATTCCACTATTAGTGACTTTCATGACTGCGCTCTTAAAGGCGTCATATACCTCTTGCCTGACCGGATGAGTAATCTCTTGCCTTTTACCACTGCTAAACTCATAACGAGGTCGTATACGATCGGTAATAAATTCAGATGAACGCTTACCGGACGACTCGCCATGGACATCATAGGTACCAAAATAGTTATCCAGTGCATGGAACCACTCATGTGCAAGTGAGCCTGCGCCATTACCTTTAGTTAGATTGATAACCACTTGCCCAGGCTCATAATGAGCTTTGGCCCCCGCCTTACCTCGCGCGCCAAATGCCAAGCCCAACTCGCCATTCAAGGACAGCGCTTGTGGCGGCACATTCAGTAATTCGGCCATATCAACCAACGAGTCATAAGCATCGTTTAATTCAGTTTGTCGGCGCGCACCCTCAACATAGTTACCAAACTGCACACCTCGGAAGCCGAAGGCATCACTAAATTGTTCAGGCGTCACATTGCCATTACGGCGTTCAATTCCTATCCGGGGCTCGTTGGTTAATTTGCGTTGTTCTTCTCGCGATGTTTTGCGTAATTTATCCAGTTTGGCTTCTATTTCAGCGCGATTCTCTGCCAGATAAGCGCGTGCTTCGGTAGGTGTTTTGAAGCCAGCTTTAAGCGGTAACACGCCCATAGCCCCTTTGTAGCCAATAAACACACTCTTGTCTGCCCGTCGGGTATAGATCTCTAACTTAGCCTGTCTAGGCGTTAACTGAGCCTGTTTAAGCGCGTCATCTCCTTTATCACTATTAATCTTGGTCTCAATAAATTCCTTGGCTTTGGGTAATAGCTCCGGCATTGAACCCGCTGAAATATCAGTTTTCATCCCTCCAGGGGTAACCAGCTCATATAGGGTTTTCCCGCCGGGATAGCTCTTGCCATCAAAGTAAGTGTAATGGCCGGAGCGAATTGAGTATTTTGACGCTTCGGCCATCTGCTCAGGCTTAAACTGCGAGATTAAGTCAATAGCATCTGCGGCAGATCGTAAGGAGGACTTACTGCGAAAAATGGTTTTTATATCATCAACACTCGCATGGCTATTGATAATAGAACTCGCTAAATCACGAACCCCCTTAACCTGTTCAGCCCACTGATTAAGCTTATAAGGGGATCCCGGTTTGTTCGGGATAAACGAGCGCAATGCTGCAAGTAATGCCAGTTTCTCTGGTTCAATGCCATTTTCATGCATTTTGCTGTAATCAGGGTGTGGGAAGAGTTTCGAAAGAGGCTGTTTCTTAATTTCTTCGATATCATGGTCGGCTTTCAGTGACTCGGCCAACTGGCCCCATTTATGCTTCGCCGCCCCCTTAAGTTCCTCACCAAAATCATCAATTTTTACGTTACTGTTTTTGGCTGGCTGCTCACCAGATGCCACAACGCCCTCATTGGAGGGCGCTGTTTTCGTGTTAGCTGTTGTGGATTCCGGCGGCAGACGCACACCAAAGCCATCACCAACGGGTTCAATCACCGCCCCCGGTATCTTGGCCCACTTCGTGAATCTGGCTACTTTCTCATTGGGGAATGGCTTACCGTGGTGCAATCTCAACTCACCTTGTGGACTTTCTGGCTCAATGTGACCTTCTTTGGTTGATGCAATACCGCTATCAGTTGATTTTGCAGGTAATCGCACGCCAAAACCGTCGCCTACTGGCTCAATAACAGCACCTGGCATTTTTGCCCACTTAGTGAATCTGGCCACTTTCTCATTAGGGAATGGCTTGCCGTGATGCAATCTCAACTCGCCAAGAGTTTCACCTTTTGCATAAGCTTCGGTACGTGCATCTATAGGGACACCACCCGCACGCTGACGCTGATCAGTAATCGCTGGTTCAGGTTGTCCACCCATTGCCTCCGTAAAGCGGCGTACATCTTTACGCTGCCCTCCCTCAAATTGTGGTGTTTGCCCTGATTGAACATCATCCGGGTTAGTGGCTGGCCCCTCGGCAAAGATGATATTTTTATCGGTAATGGCCTGCGGATCCGTTTGACCATCGTAGGTCTGGGTTTCTCTGACCGCGCCTTGCTGCTCTGCCTGCTCTCTCGGCAAATACACTTGCCCACGAGCCTGTTCACCGGCGGTGAATTGTGGCGCAGCACCCGCTTGAGATTCATCCCCTTGAATTGGCCCCGGCATAGGGAAACCTTCGCCCGGATGAATATTACCGGGCGCTGGCAGGCGTGGCGTTCTTTGTGCTCGAATCTGGTCGGCTTGCTCAAGTATCGCTAACTCATCAGGTGTAAAACCTTGCTCTCCTGATTCCATTTGCTGCTGAATAAGATCTTGTGCGGTCGGCTGTGCTTCTGGCTCAGCCAATGAACGCTGAACATCGCTATCATCAGCAAAGCCTTGCACCCGAGGATCCTGACGTAAGTAAGCTGGGGTATCGCGGAAATCATCAATCTGAGAATTAGGTACGCCATTTTCGCTCACTGAATTCTGCTGTACTGCCACTTCAGGGGACGCCTGATTTTCTGCCTGCGGTGTAACTTCCTGCTGTTGGGAGGGATCGATATTTTCAGATACCGGTAAACCGTCAGCATTAACGGGGGTTTCTGATGTTGCTTCTGCTGCTGACCTGCGGCCCCGAATCCCACCGACAGTACCGGCTGCGCCACCAATAGCACCACCTAGTACCATATTATTGACGCCAGTCTCTAGCACATCTTTCATTGGATCTATCTTCTGTCCCGCAGTATCGATCAATTGACGGTTTTGAAGATAACGTTGGGATGTGCCTTGTACTAACTCAGTCCCCCCTTCTGCAACCGTACCCGTTGCAAATCCTGACATGACACTTTTCGCAGCTCCCTTTTTGGTCAAAAGGTTAAGAATGGTGTGATCTCCAAGCGTCGATGCGGCAATATTTATCGCCAACATGCGTGGGTCAGCTGTAATGCTCCCGGCAGCCTGCTCTGCAACTTGACTACGTGCCAGTGTTAGTTTTTGAGTGTCAGATAACTCTTTATGCGCGGGATCACTATCTACCTGAGAAAATGCTTTCTGAAATGTCGGACTCGCAATAAGTTGTTCAAAAGGTATTGCGTTTATTTCATCACGTAATTCATTACCAGATGCCCCCTGAGCAGAGCCAGCCATGATCCCAACATATCCTGTTTTCTGTGCGACCTGCCTCGCCTGAGATGCCGTCTCTCTTGCCGTCATTCTGGCTGCTTCTTCGGGTAATGTCTTGCTGAGTCGATTAAATACAGCCTGCTCTACTGCTCGTTCTGCTCCCTGAGCCCCCATCTTTGCAATCCAACCACCAGTGAGCATTTGTGCAATACTCGGAACCGCATTCATCATCCAGGTATCTTTATCAAACAAACCACTACCGGCCTTCCAGTTACCTTGCTTATCTTTCTCTACAAATTTTAGTGCGGCTGCATCTCTAGCACCTTCGCTATAGCTACTTTGGATTTCTTTTGAAACATCTCCAGTCAATGAACCCGCACTTTTTATGAACGCGGTACCCGTAGCAGATAGAGGATTTCCCGAATTTTCACGCATTACATTTAGCATTTCGGGACTGACAGGGATATTAATTGCAGGCTCTCTCTCGCCATTACGATACTCCTCAGCCTTGCTTCCCAGTTTTTGGACACCAGCATTAAATAACTGAGCACCACTATGCACCAATTCGAAGGGGGCTGAGGCTATAGCAAGACCAACATCTTTTAAACCTATACCAGGGTCATTACTCTGCGGCGCTTTTGACTGTCGCCCAGCGGCTTCACGCGCGGCCCTAACGGCACCCCAGTCAAAACCGGTATTAGCATTCTCACCGGGCTGCTGGATATTGAGTGTTTCACGATTACTGTTACTGGTTTGCTCTTCTGGACGTTGTTGTTGTGGATCGTAAGTCATTTGGTACTCCTTTATTAGAAATGAACCTTTGGCGCATAGGAAACCAGCCCATCGAGGCATACCAACCGTACTGGCTCCTCAAAGGCTCATTTCTAATCAGGTTCGATGGTTTGAAGCACATACGTTGTGCTGGGGAAACTGGAATAGAAAAGCCCCGGCAGGCGGACCTGTCGAAGCTAGATTTCGTGCATAAAAAAACCGAAGGGCTTTTTAAAGCTCACTTCGGCATCTTTGGATAATTTAGCGCTATACATACAAAAAGTAAAAGTATTTCTAATCTTCAAAAAATAACAAAAACATTCAACCATTATAAGAATAGAAAATAAAATTTTCGAGATGTTAGTACTAACATTTAAACTTACTTAATCTATTTTTTACTATTCTTATCAACCATATTAACAAATGTATTATACCAATTAGAAACTCTAAAAATTGCCAAGACAGCTGCAAGAGCAGAGAAAACAGAGTATATAAATAAAAAATAAGCAATAAAACTCATAAAATAAAGAGCATATTTATAATAAACACCTAAGTAAAAGTATAAGTAAGCATTATTTATAAGCATTGGACTATATGCTTTAGTAATAAGCGCAGCTATTATTGTTAATAATTGAAGTAATATGAAATGAACAAATGTTGCGTTAACAGACATGTATGGTGAAAATTCAACCTCTCCATTATCATCTATATCATCCCCTGCAATAAATTTCTTAAAAGATTCATCTCCTATCGCTATCCACATAGCAAAACCACCAAGAGAGAATCCTAATAAATTAGGCATTAGAGATAAAATATCATTCCACCAACCACTGTGACTCCAAGACGGATAAAGAATTAATGTCATTACTATTGCACTCCAGAAATACGGACTACGAAAGATTGCGTTGAATCCCCCGTAGACTTCCCAATATCTTGCAAGAGCGCTCTGAGTCTTGGTTTCTTCACTCATTTAGATGCCAAAAGTTTCTTAAATTCATCTCTAAGAGAGTATGCTTTTTGTACAAGCAAATCAAGAAGAGAGGTCACGTCCGGGTCATATGCCTCAACTCTTCTCAAAGGTTTATTGTTTGTCGAAAGTTCCTCGACATAGCCTGACTCATTATGCCTTCGAATATTTACCTCTCCATTTCTTGCAGCAATTAAAGCTTCTTGTTTTAGTTCTTTATCAGGCTTTATCTCTTCTCCTCTTTCAGACTTTAATGTGCGCTCTTCTTCCATAACTCCCAATTTTTTGAATCTTCTTTGCATTGCTTTTTCGGCAGTAACCAAATCATCTGGATTTGGTCTCCTTGTTAGGAGGTTTACACATGTAATTCCTTTTAAGGATAGCATTTTTTCAACACTGTCAGGCTCAGTTAATATAGTAACATTAACCTTACCAAATTTTTTAATTATTCTCTCATTAGAGAACATATCATTAAAAAACTTTTCAACTTGTATTGATGATAAACTCTTTTGCCCATCTTGGTTTTCATAGACAATTAAATGGCTTACTGGTAAAAAAGCAAAAGGGAAGCGCCCAACATTTGGTTTCAAATTTTCTGGAATACTTATTTTCCCTTTCTCGGCATCTGTAGCCAAATCCTTACTCGAAATATTGAACCAGTCACCATTGATATCAATATCAGTAAATTTTAAAATTTCTCCTTCAAAGGGTTCTTTATCTGTGTTGCCTTTTTTTAATTGCGAAAAATATGATAACGTAGCGTAAGAATCGCCTCGAAGATGGATATTTTCTCCTATCTTCCTAGCCATTTTAAAGAGAGATATGTACTTTTCAGGGGTATGCGGGTGTATTGTTATATTTATTGCACCATATGTCAGTTTTTTAGTTCTAGCCATTTTTAGCATACTCAATTTATAAGTAATAATTTATTACATTTATATATTAGTATTGCTTAAGTAGTCCACACTTTTAACACTATATAGTATAATACTTTGATCTTACTCACCTGCTATCACTCAATGTGTTGGCATATCCCACTTAGTTCTAACAGATTAACAACGTGTTCGTTCAAACTAATCAATATTATCTTTTAGACGTGTCCCAATCTCACGTAACTGCTGCGCAGTAAAACTATCACCAGAAACGGGAGCTTCCTGGGTAGTACTGCTTATAGCCCTCTGCTGCTTTCCCTCCCCTTGTTTTTGCTTCCATGCCATAAAGGCCTGTTGATCTTGTGGGTTATTCAGATCTGGCACTTCACCAAATTCTTTCTGGTACTCCCCGGCAAATGCCTCCAACTCAACCGGGTCAATGCCGGATTGATTCTGAGAACCACGGCCCCCACCCACGCCGTAGAGCTCGGAAGCTTGTTGGCGGCGTTGCTCGGAGTTGCCCTTAATTTCCTGCTTTGCGGCGGCCAGTTGCTTCTCATCCATCATCGCGCCATCTTTATTTAGCGCGGCCATCTGCTTACCCTCATCCTTGCTGATATCCAACAGCTCTTTGCGATAGCCCTCACTTTCCTGACGCATGGCGGCTTTATCTGGCGGGTTAACCATGCTGCCAATAAACTTGGCCCTATCAGGCTGATTGAGCTGACCAACCATCTGACTGTAGCCTCTGACTTTATTCATAAACTCATCGATAGGGATTTTCGCTACCTGGTTGTCATTCAGATCCGCGGAACCAAATTGAGTCATAGGTTTGTTGGCGGTTGAACCATCGCTATAAGTGACTTTCAGACCGGGAATAACAAACTTACCATCTTCACTGATACCAATATGAGCCAGTTCTTTACTCTTAATTTTCTTGCCTGATTCGGGATCGACCTCATCAATATTGCGTTCAATATAAGGGGCCAGTACGGTATTAATCGTTTTTAATACTTTAGGGTCGTTATAGTTCATTTCCCCAGAAAGTACCTTCGGCATAATCTGGTTAATCTCCATCACATTATCAATTGCCCCCTGACCAAAGAAACGAGATGGATGCAGTGGATTATCTTTTGAAATTTGCCCATATAATTGAGGGTCAACCTGACCGGAGGTTTCAATCTGCTTGTACAGCGCCTGAACAACTGGCATTTCTTCTTGCATGCGCTGCTGGCGTTCAGCTTGAGAACGCTGGAAATTAAACTCGCTCTTACGCATATTGAGTTCCTGCGCCCGCATCCCTAAGCTGGCATTGGCCGTGCGCTGACTCGCCTGCGCCAAGCCATAGTTCTTATTCCACTGCTCATCACCCACGCTATCACGCTGCGATTTATATTGGTGATCACGATTGTCAGTCTCTTTGCGCCAATCCACCTGATCTTTCGCCAGGCCATAGTTACGATCAGAGTCCTTAACCTGTTGCTGTTGTGCCGCATCCCGCAAACCTAGCTCGCGATTACGGCTAATCGCCTGATCCGCCGTGTTGAAGCCCGCCAGAAATCCGTCAGCTAAACCTTGTACACCCATAATAATGATCCTTTAGAAGAAACTACTGGCCAGCAAACCCACTGCGGCACCAATACCCGCACCAATCGGCCCACCCGCAGCACCATAGGTGGCACCCACCGCCATGCCAGTACCGGCCCCGACGCCAATCATGCTCATTTGGCTCTGTTTCTGTTGGGATTTGAGCTGCTCATTGGCAGATTCGCGCTGTATCTCACGGTTAGAAGCATCACCTAGCCCTTGCATGGCCTGCTGCCGAGTATCCCGTGCAACATCAATCAGTCCGTATCCCATTAGTGACTCCCCCCGCCAATACTCATTTGCTCACGTAGACTTGCACTGCCACCGGTTAAAATATTCATCTGCCGATCTTGCTCAGCCTCCCGGATTCCATTCTTCGCCCCGGCAGTGGCCAGTGCCGAGCGCAGACCTAAACTGTTATCGTTCGGGTTTGCCGTCTGAGTAGTGCCATAACGCGCCAACTGATTTTGAGTACCCAACTGAGCAGAACGCAGACTGTTGGCAGAGCTATCACTGACGCGGGTTAATTGCTGATTCATCAGTTCGCCGCTGGTAGCCAAACCCATCAGCTCTTTTTGCTTTGGATAAAAACGAGTGAGCCAATCGTTATACTGATCACGAATAAGATTGGCATAGGTATCAGATGCTTGTCCCATAACTACCTCCTATCATTAGCTGCCGCCAAAGATGCCAGTGGATTTACTACTCACGTCTTTGAGACCATAAGTCGATTTGCTGCTGACATCCTTTACCCCATAATTACGAGCGGCCATACCACCAGCAGCACCAACTAATTGCCCTACTGCCTGTCGGTCGCTAAGTGACTTCTGTGCATCGCTGGTCGCTTTACTTAAACTCTGGCTGGCAATGTTGCTATAACCAGACAGTGCATCAGCTTTTTGCCCTGAACCCATAGCGACAACATCCTGTAAGCCGGCGACATATTTATCCTGTTGTGAGGTTTGCGCTCGGTTAGTTGTGTCGATTTGCCCTGCCACCTGATCACTTTGCAACGTTTGTAGTGTTCCCTGGAATTTACCGCTACTCGGATCAACGCCCCCCGCAGACAATTCAGTAGCCGCCTGTTGGCGTGCCTTACCAAACTCCTGTTGATAACCTAAGTTGACGGTCCCAGCGGCATCGTCATATTTCGACTCGTTATTCATACTGTCTACTTTGCTAATAAACAGATTTTCCATTGGCTTAAGTTCGTTCTGGTACAGCGTCCATTGTTTACCCGCAATTTCAGCCGCTGCCAGTTCCTGAGAGGTTTCTTTAACCTCGGTGCTACCGCCACCTTTGCCCATAATGACCTCCCATTTTCACCACCAACGAACTACGGATAGCACGCTGGCCACACCATATAAAATGCCGACCAGTACAGTGAAGTAATACATGCGCCGGAGTGTTTTACTTCGTTCAAACAGTTCTAGAGCTTTCACAACCCATTCTCCTAGGTTAATATTCACCCATCTTCTCCCTTGCCTTTTTCAAGGTGCAGAAAGTAGAAAGCCCCGGCTGCGGCTAACAGTTCGGGGCTTTCGCTTATCTACTCGTTTACATTAAACCGGTATTTTGAATTTCATCAGTCCATCTTCGTCCACCAGACGCTCAAAACCGAGACGCCGCGCAATTCGGATAAACCCTTTTCGTGCTGTATAAAACTCCGCCCAGCGCCCGCCTATCATCCGAGTCAGTTGCTGAACCTCCGGCGTGTACTTAACCAAACCTTGCGGCCCGCTACTGATACCCAGCCAAACCACCACATAAGGAATGCCTTCTTTCATTCGCGGGCGCAGGACTATCACTGCATCGTCCGCTGAAAAGCAAAACGCCTGCTTGTTACGGCAGGCGTCTTGGACATGAATGAGGAGTTCCGGATCACCGGCATCGCTGGCTATTCGGGCCAGTTTAGAAGTGAAAGTAGTTTGCAGCATCCAGCACCATGATAGGAATACTTGAAACGTAATAGGTTAATGGGCCATGGGATGCCGGTTGATTTCTGGCCCATCCCCAAGCAGGGCCAATCTGCGTGCCGTTGCTGTTCACCCAGACATAAACCTGCCACGGGTAACTGTACATCGCACCAATATTGCACGGTGCGTACATTGGTCGGGCAATGCCCTCAACACTCCGCATTGAGCCTAATGCTGCACCGGTTAAAGGAACCAATTTAGGGCGGGCCAAAATATCGTAGCCAGAGTTATAAACCACTGAGCCATTTTGTTTTGAATAGATTTCCAAGCCATATTTGCTGCGATTTAACGCACCATTACCAAAGATACAGACCTTGGCTCTAATAGTCGCGCCGCCACCGCCATTGACATAAAAAACCCGATATCGGCGGTCAGTGGGGTCAGGCGACATACAAATGGTTTTACTGGCATCTGTTGTGTAGAAATAACACATCACCTGATCGGCTGCGAATGCCGGATTAATATAACTGGGTAACCAGCCATCATTTATATCAACTTCACCTTTAAATAACAGGCAAGAGAATTGACTGATATTGCTAATGCCGGTGAAGTTATTAACCCCCATAAATTGGATACCATAACCGCCCACCGATCCAGAAGCGGGCCAGATATAAACACCATAATATGAAGATGGAATAGCACCATAATAATTAACTGAGTTTACTTTCAGTGTACGGTTAGCGTCTAAATAAGGTTGATTATAAGCGAATCCACCTGGTACCCACTGACTACCACTAACGGTGTAATCAAGCCAGGCATAAGAAGACATCCAAAGAAAATAGTCATAGCCAGAAGGAATAGTAATCCCCGTATTCCATTCCCCATATGAAGTACCTTTACTGCCCATGCCAACTATTTTAGTGACCGTAGTTTTGTTATCCATCACGACTGATGTGCCATCAGGGCGGAATACTTCTAAACCGTAGCGCGACACTGCCAGATACCGTTAAAGTTAAAATCAGGAGGGGGATTCTTACCCACGGACATACACGCGGTTAAACTAATCAAGCTTGCCAAGACGAACCATAAGCGCACCTTTCTCATCATAAACCTCTATTCTCTCGTTAGTGATAACCAGGCCAATACTGCCTGCACCTTGCCTGATGGTAATTCTTCCCGTATTTGAAACACTGAATAGGTCGCCAATTTTCAGATTACCGGCGGCATCAACTGTGAACTTACCGTTATTTATCGTGGCGCTATTGAGCGTGGGCGTTGAAATGCTGATCCCCGCTTTAACTTCATCAGCGATAATCGTTTGAGCGTTCAAAATCTTAATAGTGGCTTCACGAATGGCAGCCTCATCAATGACCACTCGCCCGCCGGAAATAGAAAACGGAATCGCATAGGAACCGGTATCGGTTGGATTGTTTGGGTCAAAGACAAAAAACTGACTGGCCGATATGGCGACCTGAGCAATGGGTTTACCCTCAGCATCCCTGCCAGCGACAATTCCGATACCTGCGGTGATGCCGCTGGCATCAACTTTGGTGCTCCACATTTTCTGAAATGCCTGGCCGCCATTCTGGTCAAGATCATTGACGCTATTGGTCAGCTCACCGATTAATGGAGAGTCATTAATCTCCTTATTAATCAGGTCAATGATTTCATCAATATCAGCAGCGGTTTTGGCCGGTGTTCCCTCACTGGCGTTATATGGCCCCGCCACACCAGCAGAATTGATAAAGCGGATCCAGTAATACCCTTGCCAACCCGGGTCAACTGGGTCGCCATAAACCGCTGCCGCCGAGCTGGCTACCATCACCGCATTAGCCAGGTTATCTTCAGTGCTGCGGTAGATTTCCGTCAGCGAATGCCCACGGTAATTCGGCATCTCCCATTCCAGCAGTACCGCGCCAAAACCGCCGTTGGCTTTAAAGTTTCGTGGTTGAGTGGGAAAAGAGGGGGCCGGGCCAGTATTATCATTGGGATGAGGTTTGAGCTGTAATTTACCGCCCGCCCCTGCACGTAACTTGGCTAAATCCAAATCAGCCAACTCGGCATAAGTGACGGCACGATGACGACCGTCACCGCGCTGCCCGGTCAACACCTCAATATTTTCAGAGAGTGCCGCAGCATCACGACCCGCACGGAATCCTTTGGTCATGCTGGCATCTCCGCCATTGAGGTACTCAGGGTAATACGGTCAACTTGCGCGTAACCCCAGACCTCAACCGTCCATTTGCGGCCGGTGATCGGCGGCAACTTCAGAAGCCCATCCATTAAGGAGCCTGGCGGCAGCGACAGCACCGGCGCACCATCAACAATCAAATTGACCCCCACGCGAATTACACTCTCACTCATGATACGCAAGCAGGAAAATGAGGTGCCGGGAGGGGCCAGAAATGGTTTGCTGCGCCATGTGATCGGCAACGGCGTGGTGCTGACTTGAGAGATGGTTAATTTATCGCCTTTAATGGTGTAGAGCGTATCCGACTCCAGATCATTAAAGGCCGTATCAAAAACGGTGGTCAGGTGACGGATATCCATCGCTTGTGGATCGAAAATAAATCCGGCGCTGGTTCCTTTTGCCGTCTGGTAAATCGCCAGATATTCGCCTTCCACCTGCCATGCTTTGATACTTTCAGGATTGAAGTTTTTCCGCCATTGCCGTGGCTCGATAATCTGCTCAGTGGCAACTAATGCATTGCCAGCACTATCAACCGATACCAACCCATTGGGTGACGCGTAGAGCGCAAAGCTATCCATACTCACCATGCTGCGGCGGCTGACACAGGCTTGCATCACCGGTAACTTGGCGTTGGTTATATTGGACGGAGTGATACCACTGAACAGATAAGGCCGCCCTTTGGTTCCCACCACCAGCCCGGCACCAATAGGTGCAATAGCCACAATATCGTGCTCGGTACTTTGCTTGTAATTTTCCGGCCAGGCATAGGGGAGAAACGCCTCAGAGAACATGACTTGGTTACCAGCAAAACCAGCGGCTATACCGTTTGCCATCAGGCACAAACCAATCATTTCATCTGGCGGCATCAGGAAGTTTTCGGTTTCCAATACCGGCCCAAGTTCTTTATCAAGCAAAGTGTCCTGATACACAAGCACACCAACGTCCAACTCGACCAACAGCAGATAATCAGCAACCCCACCGCCAGATGCAGAGCGATAAATGCGGCGGCGGGTGATATTTGAATTCTGGCTGCCCGGTGGTTGCAGGGCGAGATCTACGCTACTGCCGGGGTACACAATGGTCACTTCCTGCGAAACTGGCCCCGGCGGCCCCTCTTCCCCGTAGCCCGTGACATAGGTTTCAACATAAAAACGGGTATCGTCATCGGTTGGATCATCATCACCATGATCAGCTGGCGGCGTAATTGCAGTGACCTCAATAGGATTAACTGGAGCTGGAATGCCCAGCCGAAAACTCACCGCCGGGAAATTACCCTCTCCTTGAGTCGCTATTTCATTGCTGGTGACCTTGGGATATTTGCCATCAGTGAAATAGACCCGCTCATATTTATCCTGCGCCACCGGGCTGCGGATTGCATCTGCCAAGTCAGTCCAGGCAAACCAATAATCATCGCGGTAACGGAAAATAGTGGTTGGCTTCAACTTAAATGTTTTCCCACTATCAACATCCGCCATAACCGGTGTAATAACGCCGTGGCGAAAATGGCAGTTTTTAGCAATGGTCGCCGCTTGCTCTGGCAATAGATGTGGCACTGCCCGCGGCATTTCGCCACGCATGGTAGTGATATCGATAGCTGACATAGTGAGTGATTTCCGACAGGCATAAAAAAAGCCCCACTAAAAAGTGAGGCTTGGCATCTTTGGGTAATTTAGCGCGTTGTTGATAAGAGAGCAATGGGGTATTTATTTAATTTAAGGCGCATAACGACCAGGCTGCGAGGTAGAGGATATTTTTCAATATATGTGGGAAATATCTGATGTTGTTATATTTTCAGAATTTTGCTCGCCATAATTGTTTGGAGTAATCATCCAAATCCAATATGCTTAGGCGGGAATATATAGGGCAATAACAAGGAAAAGTTATGGATACGGTTGAGCAACTCAATGGAACATATTTTTATAAAGGAATGGTAAACCTTACGCCGCAGGAATTATTATTTTGGGTTATGATTGACGTTACAGAGGAGCAGTTAGGTGTACAAGATATGGTAGCTGTTGCATCCCTTATTCTTGGCGGTAACTATATTTCAGTCCCCGGAAAACCATTAACTGCAACGCCGGGAACCTCCCCCGCCTCCCTATTTTTTAGAAAACATCTACGCTATACCTTTAAGAGTCGGGTTCTTCCTACTCTCACACAAAAATCTTTTAGCTTAAGAAAGATAAAAATATTTTGGGTAAACAACCTAGGGGCGTTTGTTGGTCGTGCTGTCCCTGTCGTTGGATGGATTATTTTAGCTAATGATATAACTCAGATCAGCATTAAGACGGCTACACGCTACAACAATATTGTCCGAATGGAAGATCAATTATGGTAACGTCCCCCAATGTTGAACAGCAGGTTATCGAGTTTTTTAAAAAAGAACTTCCTTTGGTAACAACAATTACCTTCAAAAAAATCCCTGTTGAAGTCGATTCTGCGCTGCAAAATAATTTTGTATTTGAAGACATAAGTGATGCCACCGACGCCTATTTCAAAGCATTTAACGTCAATTATGATAATTTCTATTGGAGTAATTATTTTCCTTGGAAAGAAAAAGGACTCTTTTCTCGTAAAGAACCTATCCAAAATAAAAAGCCACTGACAATAAGAATGTTTGCAGAATCTGCAAAAGCTGGCCGCTGGCTATACGATTGAAATAGCCGGGTAATTAAGCCCGGTTTTGCTATCCCTATTCCGGCTCTGTCGGCCACCCAATATCCGGCGCAAGAGAAACATCAACGTTTTTCACTGCAATACGGTATTGCTTCCACGCTTTCAAATCAGATCGCAGTTTATCTGGCACATCTTCTTCACTATCCACCAGCCCCTCAATCTCATCAGTAATAGCACCAATGATGTCCGATGCGTGAGATAAAATAGCTGTTTGCTTTTGCGTAGCTTCAATAATCATCTGTTGCAGAACGCGCGGCGCGGGGCCAGGTAACCATTCACCATTTTCATTTGCGTAGTAAGTAGGATCGGGTCGTGGGCCAGACATGATGACGTAGCTATCTGGCAAAGCAAAAGGTTCGATGTAAGAAATACTCTCGGTAGATTCACCGGGTATCGCGTAAATAACCATAGTTACCTCAATCTATTGTCCATACAGCAACTCTGTATGGGAGTGTTGTAGCAACATTGGCATTATTTGAAAATCCATTTAAAGTCAATGGGCTATACGAACCGAGCTGTTGGTTTGCAGAAACCACAACAATCTTGTCATCTACATATGAAGCGGCTATCCCATAGGATGATGAACCAGAACCAATATTACTACCGTCTCGCATTTCACCCCATGCACCAACTAGAACTTCAACACGGCAATCGGTTTTTCTGCCGGGAAATGGGTTAGTAACTTCAACGCGCTGTGACAGGGTTATATTTCCCGGTGATGCCTGAGTTCCTCCTGGGTAAACATATGCGAATTGTGGTTGCTTTCTAGCCTCTAATGTCGTGACTCGAGTTGTCAGCAATGTTATTTGAGTCGCCAGCTCCAGCGCATTTATCTGACCTTCATTGAATGCCGTACCAGCAAGTAGAATGACATAGCAACCCGTTGCGTTGAGCATCCGAGTTTCTGCCGCAACACGAGGTGTTCCATTTGTTCCATCGTCTTTTAAAACTAAGTTTTCGGTGACTGCGGAGGTATTAGCGATAGTGTTCACCCCAA